>Ga0315914_1000516_pt1 | contig 49264 bp, 21 predicted proteins | sample MpolenodulesMG_FD_203920 | JGI IMG/M metagenome (GOLD analysis project Ga0315914, IMG submission 203920) | Medicago polymorpha root nodule microbial communities from Los Angeles, California, United States - elongated nodules | ecosystem: Host-associated > Plants > Roots > Nodule | place: USA...
TATGTATTATTGTTGTGTACTTCGTATCATTTTTAATTTTAATATTATATATTTATCATTATTTACAACTTGTTTTGGTAAAAATTATTGAAATAATTTTTCTACAACTTCAATAATTAATATTTTTAAAATTTTAATTAAAATATTTAAATTAATATTAATTCGGAATCAAAACTAATTACAAATAAAAAAAATATAAATACGTGGGGTCAAGTTTGAGTTCTTTATAAGCAATCACCATTAAAGTAAAAACTACTTAAATCAACTATAAATTCCTTAAGTCCTACTCCCTCCGGTCTCAAATATAAGAAAAGATTCCTTTTTTAGGTTCATTGAATAATTAATGTATCTGCTTTACAATGTAGACCAAATACATTAACTACTCAATGAACCTAAAAAAGGAATTTTTTCTTATATTTGAGACCGGATGGAGTACTTGGCAACTTGGCCCCACAAAAAGTAATTTAGTTCACCCACTTTAGTTCACTCCAATAAAGATGCTCTTAGAGCCTATCAATAGAGTAACATACCAAACCTAAAAGTGTTGGATGTGAAGGGTTGTATTGAAAAAACGTAACGAGAGACCATGGGCGGATCTAGCTCATGGCCATATGTGTTTTTTTAGCGACCGAATTTTCAGTCGCTAAGGTATGAAAATCGATCGCTAAAAATCGATCTCTAATATGTTAAGCGGTAGAAACAACAACTAAAAATTCAGTCGATAAAGTAAAAACCGATCTCTAATATATTTAGCGACATAGAAAATTCAGTGTATAAGTATAAAATATTAAAAATCGATCATTATTTCGGTTGTTACTTATTTAGCCACACTTGAAATGTATTTCTATATCCGCCTCTGCAAGAGACACTCCTCGTGTCGATTTTGTAAGGATGAGTTAGACACGCTATAAAAACTCATTAACACATGCTGAAATAATATGCTTTTAAAGGTCATTCCGTGTGGGAAAATGAAACTTTAACCGTACACTCATGTTGGTTGATCGATCAACAAAGTTAAACACGCATGCTCAGGTCGAATATTGTACTGACATGGTAATAGCCAGTAGCCACTAGTTTATTACATACCACTATCAAAAATACCAAGTGGATTGGTTGGCTAGGTACACATGAATACTTACTTTCAAATATTTTGGTGATTGATTAACCAAACTGAGGACAGGGTGATTCCTCATTGTGCAGAGTGGAAGAAATCATGTTTTTCAACTCCTCCATTATGATGAGATCTGGTTAGAGTTGATTATCATAATGTATCAGTCACGAATCATGATAAGATATTATGTTGATCGAGCAACAATATATGCTGTGCTAAAATTGGAATAGTGGCAGTTACCTATAGTAGAAAATTTAATTATAAGTCATCATTAGTATGAAGAAGATAGGCAAAATGAACCCTAGTTGTCCACCTCAAGTGGGAGATTCATATTCATAGTAGTAATTCAACCCTTTCTTATCTTGTTGATTGATCTAGTGGTTAAAATCGCTATCTATTGAAGACACATATTGATGAAATTTTCGGCGTAAGTTTTTAAATATTGGTTCCAAAATTTGATATCATAGAGAATCTGCAGTTAACACAACCTCAATTGATTTTTGGAAATAATAGTACGAAGAAGTTAATACAATGAGCTTAAGATTCATCTAATACAACGATCTAAGATATAACTAAAATAACTAACTTCGATTTAATAATAACTAACTTATAACCACCTTAAAGAATAGTAAAATAATTCTAATTAACATATCCAATTAAATCTAACACATTGTCCACCAAAAACTCTAATATCTCAAATGAAATCACAACAATGGAAACATGCAACTCTAATGCGTTGTGAATAGCCTTACATGATGGCAACATTGCTTTCAAATTTGTTCTCCTAACATGAAGAAGTAGGGCTAGTTTTTTTTCCTTCCCGGGGGTGTATCAAGGAATTGGGTTGAGTTTAGCTTTACTACCCAAGGCTAGTAGTTGACCTTTAATAATAAGTTTTTTTTTTGAAAGATTAATAATAAGTTTTTGAATAGCATCAAATAATTATATATAATATTAAGTTTTTGAATAGCATCAATTGGTAAAAAGTTATTGTAAAATTAAATTGTTGGTGGAAATAGAGACGAGGAAAATCACCATAATCTATAAAAAGAGAAATGATGTTTGTACAACCATTATGTGACAACTTTCTCTCTTATACTCATATGACATTCTTATTCTCTCTCTTCCTTTTTCTCTCTCCATTGTTTTTGACCAATAAAAAGTTCAATTGTCTTAAATTTGATAGATTTAATCTAATTCAAGTTAACTATCCATTGTTGTCACACATTTATTGCTTCGAATGACAATGTTAATATGTTACCATGGTAAGTATAGAAGCATCACCTTCTTATTATCACTCAACTCCTTAACTTCTCTACCTTAATCAGTAAATTAATATTATATCTCCCAGTTGCACATATATGAAAAAGGGCAGACAATGACAAAAGAGTCTTATATTTGAAGGTAAAATGAGTAATTAATATCAGGCCAAAATTTAGAAGTGACATCCAGGCCAAAATTTTATTTTTGCAAATTAACCTCTTCTAGAAAGAAGTGAATAAAGAATCGCTCGTAGATTAACGGTAAAAGAATTATATTGACAGGTAAAATGTGTGATAACACCAATGTTTTTTTTAAGAAAAAAAACTCCTTTTGGCACACTAGTTTTGGGCCTTTTGGCACTTTCCTTGAGGCAAACAAACTCCTTACAGATAGAAGGAAATTAGTGATGAATTTAAATAGAATTATCAAGTGATCTGAGAGAGAAACATACTAGTTTGAGAGTTGAGAGATAGAGAGTTAGCAATATCTCCTCTACGAAAAAATTATTAGAAATATCTTTTCACAACTCACGTAAATACAACTTTAATGATAAAAATGATAGGAACATTCAATATTTTTTAGTTCTATGTGAGTTTTGCCACTATATTCTTTCGAAAATAAAAGTTTCACTCTTCTCTCTCTTGAATAACCTTTGCTAGTATAGTACTACTCCTAGTATATTAAGGAATAATCTTAACTAGTATAACAGCTTAATATCTATATACACTACATTCTTGGCACTACGTGGTTTGTCCTAGGACCTCTAATCATCATTAAAATATTGACATTTTGCATTTACCTTTGGTTAATATTCTTCAATATCTAGGAGGACATTGATAGTATATGAAATAGGATAAGTGCTTAGTCCTCCAAACCACTACTTGATGTGGACCAAAAAGGAAAGCATATAGAGTACAACAACAAAAACGATTCACATGCATGAAATGACTGGGAAAAGAGTCAGATTTTGAAAAGAGTCACAAGGTTATATGAAGGGAAGGCTTTAGGGTTAAGAGCATCTAGCATCACCTCTCCTTGACGGCAATTGAAAGTAATATTAGTCCCCAATTTTGGTCCCAAACGTCAATCATTATTCATTAGTGGGCTATGTTGGCCAATATATCACTCTTTTAGAAGAATATCTTCCCGTGTGATTTTATATGCATGATTTTTTTTTTACCATAGGTGAATTACTGATATTTTTTTTAGACATCAACATTTGACACAACACCTTTTTTTTTACGATAATTTTTTTTTGATTGGATACATTTCATATGGTGTCGAATTTTTGTGTCCAAATATAATTAATTGTTCCGTGAATTATAGCTACTTGCCATGATGCTTTATGGAAATTTTAGACAATTATTTGAGACATCTCGTATTTTAATTTTAAATCCATCTATTATTTTATCCTCTAAAAATAATCTATCTATTGTTTTAAATTGTAAATAAATAGTTAGCATAAAGGTAAAATTAGAAAGGAAAAAATGGCCCCAATTTTTTTTTATTCCTTTGATGTATTATACTAGTATATATAAAATGTATCATAATAACATTAAAAAGCCCTTAAAAAACATAAAAAGAGGAACCTAGTTAAGTAAGCAATTTTCAATTCATCCAAGTAAAGCTCTCAATATTATTCAAGTTAATTGACTTTCTCCTCTATGTGGTTTGATTAAAGTTACCACTGAAAGGGTTACAGCCTAGTTTTACAAATTCTTTTAACCTCTAGTTTTAAGGGTTATAGCCTAATAAAATTTATAATACTTGCATGTATAATATGGTAGTTAATACATAAGTACTTGTCTAGATGTTAAAGCCTTTTTTTGACTATTATAGCAACTAGCATGTGAACGTGCCAAACAAATTCATTGAACACATCCTACTTCTCCACTAGTATTTGTTATGCGCTCTTATTTTGTTCATATACATACTCTGCTCATATGTGATGTTGAAAACTTTTTCCCAATGCCTTTATTAATTTGGAACTTAAAAGGGCAGGGTAGGGTTTTGAAGAAAAATTATCGAGCAAAAAGAAGAGAAAGAGAAGATAACCCTACCTCGCTGATTTTTATAGCACTAAAATCTTTCAATAAGTATATGCATGATGCATAGGCAAATGAAGTAATGACTTTATATCTCCATTTTTTTTATTTAATAACAATGATTATTTTTTCTTAATATAAATGATTTTTTCTTAATAAAAAAAAGACTTCATATGCTCTCTTGTTTAAGTCTTTGGATTGATGTTGTTTTAGAAGATTTAATTTTAATAAAATTTGAACAACTAGAAGATTTAAATGTAATTTAGGTTTTTTTATTTTTGTTGATTCAGGATTCTTATTATTTTGGTTTTTCGTAGGTTTTCTTTACACTAGAGACAATCCTATTTATGGCGACACCTTCTAACATATTTTGAAAGGGTTCCTGTTCACTTTCCTCAAAACCCTCTCACGTGTCATCTTCACTTGCAATTAAGACATTCCGCTCTATACGAGATTTAGGATGGGAAGGAAATATGAGAGGAAGGAAACGAATTTCATACCATACCATGTTTAAGATTTTTTGAGAGGCATGAATAGACAAATATTTTTGCTTATTTTGGGTGTATTATGAAAAAGAGAAGTGATTTGTTGAATTTTTCAAAGTTGTCTAAACAACTCAAAAGACCTTAACATTCATTTGTTGAGTTTCCCATATTAAGATGTTTTAATGCTTTAAAAATTCTCTCATTATATTCTCTTTCTCCACCTATCCTTTTTCTTCACTATTTTTTTTGGTCAAATTGTTTATTGTATAGAATTCTTTTTAAAACGAATAAGTAAGGTGTCTAATATATATCAAGGCCGATCCTTGCCATGCGCAAAGAGCTCTATGGAGCCGAACCTCCAATTTATGGGGGCCTCAATTATTTATAGGGGTATGAGTATAATTGTTGGGATGTAGGATAATATTTTCTTTTGTTATGTAGGTCTAAATCAAACACTTATTATTTGACAAAAGTAAAGAGTAAATGAACAAGTTAGGCCAAACCCACACATCTATCAACAACAAAAATTCAACAAAAACAAATTAAAATCAAACTAATGCTTATTTTTTGAAGGAAAAATAATGCTTATTGTTAATTTGCAATTATTTAAATTATCATTAATTATTTTTATTAAGGGCCTTTTTTAATATTAGAACCGAGCCTCCAATTTTATTAGAACGGTCCTGATATAAATGTTTTGAGGGAGATGAGTAAAGGGAAAGAAAGGAAGGCAACCACGTACCATAACATTCCAAAGCTCCACTTCAAGACATGAGGTAGTTCCTTCAATTAAGCACTTGTAGTGGCAGTCGACCTCCCCAAAATTGATACAAAATTATGTCGTATTACTACCACTTTAATCAAACTACCAAACAAGTTTATCCTCTTTTTGACTATCCCATTATAACCGTCACATGTGTTAAAACAATTGTTCCAAAAAGAATGACACTTTCAATTTTTAATATAATTTTAATTTTTTTTTTCGATTGCACCCACTAATAATTAAAATTATATGCATTACTCCCAAGTTTTTTTTTAACGAAATCACTCTCAAGACACATACTAAGAGAACTAAAAGTGAAAATTTCACATTGAATAAAACAATATTTTTGCTTTTAACATGTTGAATGCATGACTTTTAAGAAAAATCTATATTAAGTTCTTTAACATGTTTCTTAAAGACATAAGTTAGTCTTTGCCATTAAGAAAAACAGAGTAATATATGTTTTTTTCTTCTTCGGATAGATTAATAAATGTATCTTCTTTAGGTGTGAATCGGATATTTTTTGTGGGCAATTGTAGAAATTAATCTCTCCACTCTTGTAAAAAAGGATAAAATAGTATACATAAGTGTGTTACTTTAAGAGGGAAAAAAATGAAACAACCAAAATTCATGTATCATCGGTATTGAAAAAGAATAAATTATTTGCCGATATTTTTTATTTTGGTCAAGTAGTTTAGTGGCCAGAGCTCACACAATTAAGTTGTGGAGAAGTGGAGTGTCCGGGGTTCGAACCGCGACCCCTGCATATAAAATGCAATATCCCTACCAACTGAGTTAAACTCATGGAGGTGATATTTTTTCTTTTTGAGAGAGAAAAATATATTTATACATATTATAAATGTATTTTTGAAACACCCTTTTGTTGAAGGCTCTTCCGAGAACCAAGAGTCAACCAAACATATCATGTGCACAGCTCGTGGTGAATAAATGAAAATGTATTCCAGCTTATCTAAAAAAACATGAAAATGTGTTTTGGTTGGACAAAGGTACAGTTTTCTGTGAAATGTAGTTTTGGTTCGAAAACACAAAACAAAATAGGTGCATTGGCTTGATTCTAGACAAACCATTCATAGCTCAATTCGATTTTACTTCTTGAACGGAATTATGAACAATCCTACTAAAGGATCTAGTATGCCTGCACATTCTAGTTTTTCATTCGCTAGAAAGTGATAGAAAGCATGCAGTGATCACTTTAGCTATGGATACTTTAATCAACTTGATAAATATATTTTGACACACAAATTTGATATCAAAATGTGACAACAATTTATATGGGCAACACATTTTAAATATATGATTAATCACGTTGAGTAGATGATTAGTGAATATAATATAACAAGGAAAACAAATGTTGCAATTCATTAAGAACCCATTCAACAAAACCACAATTTTCAAGTGTATATTTGAATTCAAATTATGGTTGTTGAGTTTTGACTTAAAATTTAATGTTTGTGTTTTAGCAAAATCGTGGTACCATTTAGGAAATTGTGGCACGATTTTGAATCAACGATTTGGAGTTACCGAATTCACAACAATCGGCACCCACCATGGGGCAAGAGAGAAGCTTGTCAAGTGAGCATCATGGTTACCAAAGGTTACATCTTGGAGATGAAATCAAACATGGTTCAACGAAAGTGTATGGAAGCATTAAATAGTAAAGTGGTGATGTCGGGCAACCTAGCACAATCAAAGAAGGTAAAGGGGTAAGAGAGGAGGTCATGATGGTGATGTTGTGGCGGTGACATGTGCTTCCAAAGGTCAAGTTCTATCTGGAGAGGTGGAGGTAACAATACTCAAGTTCAGCCGTAGAAGCGGTGATGACAAAGTGAAAGGCATAATGAGTTTACACGTTTGGAAGTTGATGTTTAGTCTTCCACTAGTGAGATTAAGAAGAGACAAGTTGAAGATACCGAAATGGTATGACTATGGAAACCTTGGGTGATATGCTCTAGTTGTGAGTAGGGGAATTCTTCAACACGACAGAAGACATTTTGGGGGTTGACGAATGTATAACACGACTTGTGGGATTAACTGAAAATACCAAGGGTAATTGGAGGCAAGTGAATCTTGAGGACAACGAATTCGATCACTCCGTGGAGCTAAAGAGATCATGGTGTAGACTTGTGGAACTACCGAAATGTTCTAGTGTAGTTGAGTTCAAGGATCTTTAAGAGGGCAGAAGCCGTTCCGAGATTTGAAGAGGTAAAGGTGAAAGCTTGTGAGACTATAAAGTGTAGTTGTATGCAAGGAGAAGAATCAGACTTGGAAGCTTGTGGGACTACCGAGTGGTTAGATGCAAGTGGAGGTGTGTAGATCAAGGTTCAAGCAAAGATTTGGACTTGATGATTTTGTCTTGAGGAGTAGTCCATGCAAGGTTAAAGAGCAAAGTGGTTGATGTTTAAATTTGCATTACCACAAATTTAGAGTCAAGGTGGAAAATTGGTAAGTTTTGACTCAAAATTTGATATTTGTGTTTCAGTAAAATCGTGGCACGATTTGGAATATCATGACTCGATTTTGAATCAACAATTTGGAGTTTTTACTGAATTCATAACAATGGATAATGAATAACATGTATATTTGACACTCAGAAAACATGTATATTTAAGCACAATTTTGATGATTTTTTTTTGAAGAAGCTAAATAACTCACCTAAATTGACATTGAGGAGAATCGAGCATGACACCTTAAAAAGGAACACACTTCAAGATCTTAAGTCAATATCATCATGTCAACCCAAGTGAGTTTTTGATGAGTAATATTAGATAAATAAGTTACAATTATCCAGCTTGACTCTAAATTTGTGGCAATGCAAATTTAAACACAATTAATCATAAAAATAATCGTTAATGAAGTTAAAAATTATGATTAATTGTGTTTAATTGATGATTAATAAGTTACAATTATATTCATTAATCATATGTTGAAGGGGATTAACACGGTATATAAATCATGTTAGCCATATAAATTGTTGAATTTTAATGTAAAATTTGTGTGTTAAATATACCAATTTAAGTTACCCTGGAGATCAATATTTTATTGAAATTCCCATATTCTTGGAGTATTGATTAATTAAACAAGACCCCTTGATAGTGATGGCCAAAAGATTGCAATATTTATACGGTATAAGTATAAATCTATAATGAATTGGAAGCACCCTTTTCCATGATCATATTAGACCAAGTCTTGTTTGAGTTTTTTTTTTCTTCCGAAAGGTCGTTTTGTTTGAAATTTGTCATTATTCTTTTTTGAGCAAAAATTTGTCACTGTTCTTTTTTTGTTCAAGAATTTGTCATTATTCTATCAATAGCCATAGGACAAATATTATCTTTTCCTTGTTAGTTTTCCATCCTATTTCTTTATTGTATTGTTCCTATTTAATTGACATTAGTAGTGAACACTCGATCAGTGTAATTTTTCTTAACATAAAGAAAGTCTATGGAGTAATAATTAGAAGTAGTGATCACATCAAATAAACATCTTGTTATGTTGATTTAATATTAAATTGGACTCTTTCAAGATTTTTAACATGAAAATGTTTTTTGATTGTAAATAATACATGAAAAATATTTTTTAAGTATTCAAAATGGATTTTAATATAATTTTCGATATCGATAACATAAAAATAACACAATTAATTGCTCTAAAAAACACGATTAAATTTTAATATAATTTTCGATATCGATAACATAAAAATAACACAATTAATTGCTCTAAAAAACACGATTAATTATGTCTAAGTAGTTGAAAGATCAATCTCTTTTTTTTTTGGTAGATAATCGAAAGATCAATTTAATATCTATTTATGTTTTTAAAAAAACTAATATCTATTTAACTTTAAATAGTTAATTTGAAGATGTACTATTCCATTTATCATCTGTTTTTTTACAGATCATTTATCATGTGTTAGATAGAGTTAGATATCTATTAGAATTAATTCAATATTATTTACTAGTTGGTTAATGAGCTCCACCAAATAACAAATTGTTCATAAGAGTCTGAGTTCAATTTTAAGGTGAAATAGTTCTTGGTCAGACTTTACTTTCCTTCCAACCGAACTTTGGATTATCGGAGCTTAGAAAAAGAAAATTGTTTACTTGTTAGCTATGATTAGTTTTTTTTTAATAGAGGAGTTAGCCATGATTAGTTAAAAATTGGTTATATTACTGATTATACCTTAGGATTATTATTATATAAGGTACTTCATATACTCGTGGTATCACAACTTATCGACTCGGGTCACTTATAAAATGACCGTTGTTACGTCATAAACAAATAAGACACGTCATAAAAATGAGACGAGTGACCAAAGTTTTAAAAAAGTTAAAATTCTTAAAATAAATAAGTGGACAAGGGTGCATTGAAACACATTTTTTTGAAAGCCACGTCATAAATTTTTTCATTTAGTTATGTCATACTGCCTCCGGTCTCAAATATAAGAAAATATTCTTTTTTTAGGTTCATTGAATAATTAATGTATCTGCTTTACAATGTAGACCAGATACATTAACTACCAGATACATTAATCTTTTCTTATATTTAAGACTAGAGGGAGTATTTCACAACATTTTGTCTTGTAAAAGCCCGACTTTCTTAGTCAGCATTTCGAAGCAAATTGATTTGTCTCAAATGTTCAGCAAAATACTATAGGTATAATTTTGTGCTTTAATGATTTATTTACATTCACTGAATTTCTTTAGACTACGTTCATTGAAAAATCTTATCAAACTACTTTTTTCTCATACAATAAAAACAAATGTAGAAAATCTTCACCCTATCCTTTGAATAAGAAGAAGCACCATGTATTGAACAAATCATGCAATTGTGGTGGGGTTTTATTAAAAGAATATGTTAAATTATAAGTGGAATTGGTAGGGTACCAAATGGGGCTTCCTTTGGGCATAGCTTGGGAGCAAAACAGTGACCCCATTTGATACCCAAGGCAAATGCACACATACAAAAGGTGGACCCTAATTGATACTGAAGGCAATATCCTTATTAAGGATTGGATTTGGTTCATACGCTTTAGAAGAAAAAATAGGAGAAGAAGAGAACACAATAAATTAATATAAAAGCTCAATAGAAAAATAAAAATGGGAAAGACAAATAACCAGGCCAAAACTTCCTCACCTTTCTATGTCTCTTTAAGCTTATGTTTGATATTACGGTGGATATGATATAATACAATGATTTAGAAGATTTTTTCAAAAACTATCTATAAAAAGTTAAGTCACGGTGATTCTAGCATACCTACGAGATATCCAACGCACACTAAATCTTGCAAGTGATCGCTACTTTGTAAAAATTTGATTCCCCTCTATTATGTGATCCTCCTTAGACCTTGGGTGAGCGACAAAATGACATCAAAAACTCATAACAATGGTAGATTAGAGTCCTTACAATAAGGAGAATATTCTAAGTCACCACATACTTACCAACTTGAGAAAAGTTATTTTGACAACTAAAAAAATTGTCGAACATCGTATGAAAATACGGCTATATCATTCGATTATGTTTTTTTTATTGATTTCCCTTTCTCTCTTCGTCTACTCGACAATTGGTTTGAGTGTATTGTGGTATTGTGTCTATATACAATGCCGGATTTGTGATGTTTAAAATGTTAACACAGAGATAACAAAATAGACAAAGGACAAAGAGACTAGGGTTTCAATGATGTGAATAACACAACTTATCAAAATAAGGGTTAAAGAAAAATATAGTAAAAACATCACTAGACTAGACTACTAACTTAGAAATATAAAATGCCCAATGACATAAACTCAATACACTATTATCTATCACAAATAATACTGCTCTATCACCAACCTAGGACATAAAACTAAATGGAAATACTATCTTAATCGAAATACTATTACAAATTTCAACTTGTTCCTCCATGGTTTCTTGTACATTTGTCTAGCGATTATTCTAATTTGGTGATAGAGTTGAGGAATCTAATTTTTCACTTTCATAAAGAGCCATGAATTGCCTATCCTCTATGCTTATTTCTAATGCAAATTTCACAATAAATGTTGAATATTCACGAAGATATTATAAAAATGGGTTTGACTTTGAAATCAGTGTAAGCAGGTCGAGTTCCTTAAGCATGTGCAGAAAATCAGTGTTTGGCAAATATATATTAAAGTTCCATTTAAGAGAAAAATCTTTCCATTTATTCTAAAGTTTAACATAAATAATACAGTAGTGCTATATCCAGCGAAGAATGTTTTCTTGAATACACAGCGAAACACCAATGCATCAATGAGAAACTAGGCCTAGCGGAATTCATGGGGGAGTTATTATGTAAATATGAAAGTCAACAAAAATGACTTGGTGGATAACACATGTCGGGATAAGTTAAAATTTGCGATAACTAGCATTATTGTAAATAATATTTATAGTTGCACGCAGAAGATATCTAAAATGAAAAATGTCTGAAATGCACTTTGCCTTTGCCCTAGTGGAACTGCTAATGAAAAATCTATACCACATTTTGTGACCAATAATACAGTATATGCTAGAGGGTTGGTGAGAAATACTAATCTGCTAATATGACATATTATTGATGAGAGATTTGGCCCTGCATGTCAACATCTTCTGAACCTTTTGCAGATTGTATTTTTCATCATGATTCATGGGGTAGCCTTCACATAACTAAACCACACTCGAGAGTTCCACACAGTAATCCTTAACCACACAATGTTATCAAGATTTTATATTATTCCTTGCTAATCAAACAACCTTGAAAATCACTCCTTTGATTAGTTAGTCCATGTGATCTTAGACATTGTTGTACCTTTTATTGTATACCTTCATAACATGCTTCCCACGAGGTGGGGCTTCAATGCATGATATTGGTGCAACCATAAGAAACAACAGTACACTGCCACAACCCCACTTTCATCTTTTGCACAATTAATACATCAATCATAACTTATTATCACTTATTACTTGCTATTTTCGTTGCTAAATACCAATTTGTATGCCAACTTAGGTTAGTCGAATTGGTAAGGATTCAGCTCACATCCTATAAAGTCTTGAGACCAACCTTATATTCCACTGCCGATGTGAGGACCTCGTTGGTTGGTAGGTAATATGTAAGTACTTATGCATTCTTTCCGGTTCCAGGATAACAAATGCAAATTATGCTCAATAGTATCTGCAACTTTCTTTCAAAAAAGACTCTTGAGACCAACATTATATTCATTGTCCGCGCGCTTGAAGGAACATTGGTTGGAAAAGGTCAACCATTTAAATGAATCTCAGTATGTTGAGGGATAAGTCTCGACTTTGGACCAAGGATAGTTGGACTCATCTGAAAGGAGTTTTGTGGGTTTACCCTATCCTAGAGTAACAATCCTGTTTGGCTGCAGATTTTCTGCTTTTTGAAATAAATCTCTTTTGGCACAACCTCTGTATTGTACCCCAAGCAAGTGGGTTTAGCTCTCCAATCCATTATCTTTTGGAAAGATTCTGGTGAGATATTCATACGGGACCAGATAATTGCCAACTTTCACATGCTAAATTAACAAGTGAAAGATCTCAAGGAATTCTTATTCAACATTTGTATTTTATACTAACTTTAATACTTCATTACTTGGAATTTCTCCAATTAAAAGTCAGAATTTTTTGTGTGCTTTATTCCTTTCAATCAAATACTTCAAACATCAGACAAACTATATATAATTCCTTTTCATCAACATGTGGCTTGAAGGCAACAATGAATGAATGGAGAATAGAAAAAAAATTCTTGATTACACATTGTTATCTTAAACTTGTAATTCCATATTATTTATCAACATCATAACCTCACATAATAGAATCAATATGCAATTGAACATCAACTAATCATATGTGGGCCAGATGGGCCTTAATTGAATGGTGCTATGTTTTTTTAAAAAAACTACACATGTGTTCGGAAGTATACTTTTAGACGGAAAAAAAAAACTTTATTTTGCTTGTAAGTAAGCTTTTAGAAGGAAAAAACATCGTTTTTTCGGAAGTATACTTTTAAAGTGACTATAAGGGGTGAGAAAAGAAACTCTCTAATCAAGTGTGAAAGGTCAGTACTAGTCAGTTGCGTTTTCATGTCGACCTATTCAAGTCAGGAGAAAAACATGACACATTAGAGAGATTAATCAATATATGAATGTGGATTAAGATAATCAGCAGCTTAATAATTGTGATTTTCTGTTAGTGGGTTTTAGACAAGTGTTAGTGTATTGCAACCCGTAAAAAAACCTCATTGGTCCACATGTGATACTAACAAAAAAATCCATACTAATTCTGCTATAGTTGTCTGGTCTATCTTAAGATTTCAAATGTAAACACTAACCAATACGTTTCATACTGAATTTGTTCCTTCAAAGTAAGGGCCCATATTTAAATTCTTTATATATAATCTCCACCACCATTTCACTTGATGGAACTACCACCAAAACCATCATTAGAACAACCTATATAGAACAAGAAACACCATTTGCAACTTCTTTGTACCCTCTCTTTGAAATACAAAAATGTTTCCAAATGCATATATCAGAAAATCTTCTGTCTGCCACTAGCAAGACTCTACCATTCCATCTTCTTTCCTTCCATTTCTTCACAAGCTTTATTTGTTGAGACAAAGTGGAGGATTTCCCCTCCACGTTTTTACCACTCATTTATAAACTTAATTTGTCATTCGATTAGACGCATAAGCTTCATGTTTATTCCTTCATTTCAGCTTTACAAGGAAAAGACATGAAAAAGTGGTTTGAAAGTTTGGCTATAAATATGGCCAAGTCCATAGAATTCTAACTCATGAATTGAAAAACTTAACTACTATACCTCTTTTGAAGCTTTGAGGATTCAATTTCAAAACTCATAACATGTCATTTTCCAGTCTCAAAAACTTCTTCCAGAGGTTCTGGTTGGACGAAATGGAAATGGGAAGTTATACACATAGCAGCTTTTTGTCTAGTGATCTTCTACCATCTCTTGGCGCCCGAACAAACCAGGAAACTAGACTACGAAAATACATAATCTCCCCATTCAATCCTCAATATAGGTGACGACACTTTACATAGTCACAATATAACATAACTCTTATGAATATTGTGTCTGCATCTTCTCAACTTTTCATGTATAACTTATTACAGGCTTTGGGAGTTGCTACTGATTGTTCTAGTCATATACTCAGCTTGGATATGCCCCTTTGAGTTTGCCTTTCTGACGTATAAGCAAAATGGACTATTCATCATAGACAACATTGTCAATGGCTTCTTCGCCATCGACATCGTGCTTACATTCTTCGTTGCATACCACGATAGTCATTCTTCTCTTCTCATTGATGATCCAAAGAAAATTGCAACCAGGTGATATATATAGATATAAAATTTTCTTCCTTAGAAACTAAAATGAATGTCAAAAATCCCTACTTACTATTCAAATTTCTACACAACATGTAGTTACATGTCCACCTGGTTTGTTTTGGATATCTGCTCAACAGCACCACTTGAGCCCATTAGTCTCCTCTTCACTACTTATGACAGTGAGCTTGGTTTCAAACTGCTTAACATGTTGCGATTATGGCGCCTGAGACGAGTCAGTTCTCTGTTTGCAAGGTTTGCCAGCATATCATATTTAACTTCATGTTTCATCAATTCTTCTACTTACTAGAACATGCCAGTGCTTGCTTCCTTACTTGCCCTATTGCTTTATTTCAGACTCGAAAAGGACATTCGCTTCAATTACTTCTGGGTTAGGTGCACAAAGCTCACCGCTGTAAGCCATTAAACCTCATAAACTCCCCTACTTCCTATACAATTTCAAGGCACATCCAAGAACTGAATTTCCTTTTTAAAAAAATTTCAGGTAACCTTGTTTGCAGTGCACTGTGCAGGATGCTTTAACTATCTAATTGCAGATATGTACCCTGATTCCAAAAGAACTTGGATAGGTGCTATGTACCCAAATTTTAAAGAACAAAGTCTTTGGGACAGATACGTAACTTCAATATACTGGTCTATCGTCACGCTTACTACCACTGGCTATGGAGATTTACATGCAGAAAACACCATAGAGATGTTGTTTGATATCACTTACATGCTGTTCAACTTGGGTTTAACAGCATACATCATTGGAAACATGACTAACCTTGTAGTTCACTGGACCAGCCGCACCCAAAATTTTGTAAGTACTTTCAATCTTAAGCTTCTTCTACTGCTGCTCAATTTTCCTTTGCCAGCCACATGCTATAATAGTTATATATTATACATGTGTTGGACTAAACTCTTATCATCATTCAGCAATGCCCTTCAAAGCTATTATCCAAACCAATGTTCAAAAAGTTAGTTTCAAATGCTGTGTAGGTCTAGGCCTCACAATTGACAAGTATATCTGAAATAGCACACCTAGTACAATCCTTCCGAGTTTCATGTTAAGTTAACCATAAGTTATTTTTGTTAGCTAATTGTGTCTTTTCTAAAACAAAAACTCGTTCAGATAAGAGGAAATTTATTTCTTCCCTCTTAATAAGAGAGGATTCATTTTGGTCACAGAGGGATACAGTCAAAGCAGCTTCTGAGTTTGCTTCAAGAAATCATCTGCCACGTCGCGTACACAATCAAATGTTGGCACACATTTGTTTGAGGTTTAAAACAGAAGGACTGAAGCAGCAAGAAGCATTAAATGATCTTCCAAAGGCGATTCGGTCAAGCATCGCACACCATCTCTTTTTTCCTGTTGTGCAGAAGGTCTACCTCTTCCAAGGAGTCTCTAATGACTTCCTTTTCCAACTGGTAATACCCCACATGTCTTTTTATTTTATTTATTTTCCACTTTTTGTCTCTTCTCTGGCTAAGTGAAAAGTAAGAAGATGAAGACCTAACGTTTCAACATCTGACTCCAAGTAACTCTAATAATATAGGTTTCAGAAATGGAAGCTGAGTATTTCCCACCAAAGGAAGATGTGATACTGCAAAATGAGTCTCCCACCGACCTTTATGTACTGGTTTCAGGCGCAGTGGTGAGTTGACTAAAGCATGGATAGTCTAGTAACCATAAATGAATCTTAAAGAATGTCTACTAATAATTTTTGTAAAATCTTTTCAAATGATTACTTTGTTGCAGAATCTCGTTCACTGCATTGATGGGATTGATCAAGTATGTCATAATACTCAAACAGAACATGTTTTTTCTTTCGTCAAATTATGCAATGAAGCAACTGAATTTAACTTCCTATCCTTACATTAATAATTCAGGTGGTTTTTGACAAAGCAACTGCAGTAGAAACATTTGGAGAGATTGGAGTTTTATATCAAGTACCGCAACCTTTCACAGTTCGAACCACGGAGCTTTCTCAGATTTTAAGAATCAACAGGACATCCCTAATGAATGTTTTACAGGCAAATCCAGGAGATACACAGATTGTGATGAATAACCTTTTAATGGTAATTAAGATATTCAAAGCTTCTAAACTCAAAACATGGGGAATATATTGTATAAATTATATTTACCAATCATATAACCCCCCCTCCTCAATGATAGTAGGTTTCTAATCAGCATTTCTGATTCATATTTGACAGAGATTAAAGGAGCGTGAAGGATTCGACTCTGAATATCCACACACAGATCATGGATTGGTTCTATATAAATTGCTAGGTAACACAAAAGAAAGCTCTTCTCAAGAGTCTACAAATAATTTACATGGCCATTGCTTAATGCGTGAAGGAGAGAACATAAATATCAGAGACTCACAGAATAATTTGCATATTGTAACTAATGATGTTTATTCAGTCCCTAATAACATGATACCTGAGTATGGCAAAAGAGATCTCCATGCCGCTGTGCTGCCTGTGCATAAGGGGAAACTAGACATTGTTGAAATTCTGATTGAAAGAGATGCAAATGCAAAGAACTCAAATACCATAGGGTGGACACAAAAAGCTTTAGTACAACAGTTAAAAAACAAGAGCATATCTGACCATACAATGTATTGTGAAAGCGAGAAGAAATCAGATGAACATAGAATAGAGATTATTGAGCCACAAATCCTTAACTTCGGCAAGAATAGCTCAACCAGAAACAGTAGACAGGATGGTATTAGAACTATCAACTTCCCATTAGAGAAAGTGTACACAGACACCAATTCAAGAAATTCCAATTGTCCAAGTGACATAGAAATGGCAAGGTTCGCCAAGAAGAGGGTAACAATCCATTTGCCAAGTGGATGGAGAAGTAGCTCACATGGACAGCACGGAAAACTGATAATCCTACCTGATTCATTAGAAGAGCTGCTCAAAATTGCTGGTAAGCATTGAACCCTATAACTGAGGAACATTAGTTTGACACATGCATACACACACACACACGTGGGAGAGAATGGAAAGAGCAATATCAGTTTTCCCCCCCTTTATTTTTATGATTTTTGCTGAGGGAAGGGAAGAGAGATACTGCCAAAATCAAATGCAATAATTTGAACACACAACAGTAGAACTCTACTGCTATTACTTTCAACTTCTAACTATTAACTTGCAAAATTGCAGGTGAAAAATTTGGCTGCTTCAATGCCACAAAAGTAATTAATAAAGAGAATGCAGAGATAGACGACATTGATGTCATTAGAGATGGTGATCATCTCTTTCTTATTGGCGGTGATAGTGACAATTTGAACTCATGATGTTAACAATGTAGATAGGAAGATAAGTAGAATCTTTAGGAACTTAATGACAATAGTATAATAACTTTTGAAAATGCCAAGCATCCAGCAAGATATTGGAAAATCATATAATTTAATTACAAAAGCTGCTCTTGGTTTATGATTGTTCAAATAAAATTTACAGTCATCAAGAAGTCTGGTTGTAAATCCAAGAAAAAAGAAAGTCATATAATTGAGTGACAGCCTCTGCAGCATTTTGCTGATGTACTGTATGTTTCAAATAATATTGGATAGTTTCTATTTTCCCCGAGAACCAAGCTAATTAATTCCTTTACAACCAGAAGTTCTCTTGCTTAGATTCAGAGATGTCAGAGTAACTTCAAAGAAGCATCTCACACTGTCCCAACACAATGGGGATTTCTAAATACCGTCTATTGAATGCCTTTAATGAACAAAACTCATTTCTTCAAATTGATTGGTATAGGATGCGCTTCTGTGTTGAAAACAAATTTGTCCAATGGAATATGGGAGCTATCCCCAAAAAGCAAGTATAAATACTTCAGTGTTTCTCCTAGAAAGAAAGTCTCCATTTTATCTCTTCTAGGAGGAGGAATAATAGTTACGTCGTCCAAAGAACTATAGCCACCAGTACCAATCTTTGTGTACTTTTCAAATGCTTCAAAGATTTGCCAACCCCATTCACGATATCTGTAAGACAATATATACTTAAATGATTATTTTAGAAAAATCTCAAAGAGAAAAATTAAGCCCATATTCACTGTTTCTTGAGTATGGTGGTGACAAGAAAAAAAAATATTAAGTGATCTTATACATAAGAAGGGGAAAACATACTTTAGATCTTCTGTAATGCGGTACAAAACAAAGAATGACTCCACCGTCTCAGGTCTCAAGAGATTATGTCGATCAGCAGGTCTTATTATGATGTCATTAATATATTCTGAGATCTTATTTCCTCCATCATGACCTTGTTCAGAAAATTCCTGGGTATTAAAAGCATACATGGGAGGCTACATGTTATTTCTCCATCTTAATTACATATAAACCGAGTAAAAAAAATACTTCACATATGCAGCATAAGAAAAATGATTTTTTTTTTTTGCGAGAAGCATCGTAGAAAAGAGGGCATAAGTAGATAATAAAATTCATTGCTGCTTTTGAATGAGATCTATTACTCCCTCAATCCCTTTTTATAAGCTTCTTTTGAGAAAAATTTGTCTCTAAATATAAGACCTTTTCAAATCACTAGATACATCTGTTGCATTTTCCCCTATAAACTTCTAATTAATACCACTAAGTCTCTTGGAATATGAGAAGTTGAGGTTAACTATATACATATGAATATATACATATACAAAATGGTATTTTAGGTACAACTGTACATAAAATAGACATATTAAATATGTTATATATACTCCCTCCGTCCCTATATGTAACCTCCTTTTGCTTTTTTCATATTTCTTAAGAAAAGTTGTTAGTGTAATTAATTTGTCTATTTTGTGTGTTAATATTATCAAATTATCCTTTGTTTGTATGTGTATAAAATTACTTTTTATATTTCAAGACAAGTTAGTAGTATTAATTAGGGGCATGTTTAGGGAAAAAAAATAATAAATGCACCTAGTAATTTGAAAAGGGGTTTACAGTTATGGACAAAAATAAAGTCAAATAGGTGCTTAGATATAGGGATGGAGGGAGTACTTTTTTTTTTTTAATAATATGCGAAAACATTAAAAGGGGCTTATAAAATAAAGGACAGGGGGAGTATCATTTGATGAGTTCAAAATGTCATAGAAGGTAAGAAGACCTACTAACCTCAGTATGAAAGTAAGCAATTTCAGGAGCCAGGCCAGTTGAAGTCACTGAGTACATCTCAAAGCATGTTTTAGCCAAATCTTCTGCAAGCTTCAAATTTTCTAGGTCTTCAAAGTTAAGCATATTGTTTTCCATTGCTTGTTTCTTTGTAAGACCTTTAGTGGCACCAAGTGCAAGAGTTCCAGATAAGAAACATACCTGAATGATAACATTAACCAGATACCTCTTAGTTATTGTTGAAGTTCTGAGTTTTAGATGAAAGAGGGAGAAGACAAAGAATAAAGACTTGAAATATGATAATGATTGAAAATGATCAATAATAATTTGATGTAGAAGACGTGACACTAACCCATATTTATACTAATAAAAGACTCCAAATCCTTAATAAATAGGAAAATCGAGAAAATATCAGGTTTATAAATAAGAATTATAGGGACTAATCTTCTGGAAAAATCTAAGATATTGCAAGATCCAGTATTCTGACTTAATATCAAGATATTCTAAAAAAAAGTCATATATTCTAACTGTTATGATCAAAGTGCAGAACTAAAATTTGGTGAGATAAAAATGAGGGCGGTAACAAACTAACATTTATAACCTGTTAAAATATAGGAGGTAAACATCCTTTTCTATTAGACAAAACTGCGAGTAGAATGTCAGCTAAAAATGCTGATATTGCAAATGTAAATATTCCGGACCAATCACAGTATCACATTTTCAGTACATGATGGTAGTACTATTTATTTTCCAACCATTCTTTTGTAACACCGACCATAGAAAATCGGCTCAATTTTTATTCAATTGCGATTTTTAGTACAACCATGACACCCTCGAGTGGCAAAATGTAATACGACTTTGTGCTCAATTTGTAAATAATTAAAATGGTTTCCTATAAATATAAAATCAAGTTCGATGCACGTAAAACATATTATTGAGACATCTTAAGTGTTGATGGATTGAATTTTAAACCACATAAGTGCAAGAGTTAGCAGTATATGAGGACATATAATAAACTACAGTACAGTGACACAGGTCTCTGCAATGTCTGTGGTTTAAAAGTCATCCCATAGGTTGGGAATATCATAATATTAGAGACAATAATAAATCAAATCTGATACTTCATGAATATAAATACGAGTCGATGACGTCTAAGAAAAAACCATCCATAGTTCAGGATAATCAGACAGATACATAGCAAGTGCAGTACTTTTGCTTTATTTCTACTCCATGATATTTTCAATCAACTAAATAACTTTCATGCAATTAGAAACTTAAAAATTAGGAAATATAGCCTACCAGATGATCCATTTTTGGGCTGAAACCACCATTTGATCCAGAAGGCAATTCTCCAACAAAAACTAGTCCATTTGGAACTGTTTTCTTAACAAGAAGATGCCTAACACCGTTCATTGCTTCCTTATACATCTCGTATAAATATGATGAATTGCTATCTCTACTAGTTCCACTCTGAAGCCATACTTTAAGTAAGTACTCATAGTAACTGTCACCACGAGATCCCAGTCTAATATTTTCTCCACTAAACTGTCCAGAATCAGGGCTGCAATTAGTTAATAGAAATATCTAAATGTTAGTAGAGATCTATTGAGAAAGGAAAAGAAGATCCACGCTTGAAAGCGACTAAAAAAAATAGGGCAATAAAAGAAGCAATTAAACACAAATAAATTGAAAGATTTATTTATCAAGAATTATTTCAAAGAAAATTAATGTCTAGATACTAAATACACTAATTGAAATATATCTAATTCCATACCTAATGTAGATAGGAACTAGTCCTTCAACCTTAGGAAGAGTCTTTATGTGCTCCATGACTTTCATTGCCTCCAAACCATATTTCTGATCACCAGATACAGAACTGAGATAATTGAACTCGAGCTGCAATGTGGAAACTTCTGACGTGCTACTCAGTCCACCGGGAGCGTTATGCGCTGATGAGTCATGCAGAACAACGTCACTAAATGGAATAGGAGTTGGACTGGATGTGAAAGCAGATAGAAGACGGTCGCCCAAATTTTTAGCCGTTTCTAGATAAACAGACGGTTTAGGTCCTGCATGAGTTATGTTCATTCCTTGTTCCCCGCCACTTAGATGATACGCACTTAAAAGCCCTCCCAAAACCCGTATTGTAGTTTCGAATAAATTTACTTGACCTTTTTTGCTAATTCTCTCGGAAAGGTGTTCTTCAACCCACGATCCCGCTTCGGCAACAACTTCATCAATACCCATTATCATGGCTGTATCGAGAGCATCCACTACAGTGGCACCTAATCCCCCCAATCCGTCAGTTCCATGTTGGCTAACTGGCATAAGCTCATCATAACCCATGGCATATTTTTTGTAGCCCGACCACGCATGAGTAAAAGCTTCCTTGACTTTTTGTTGCCTACTAATCCACAACGATTTGTCGTCTAGTTTTGCCGGTACATGGTTATTATTACTCGCTTTAGTATCAGGTGGTAATTGAGGAGGCAGTCTTGGCGCCCGTCTCCAGAATTTCTTTAATCTTCCAGCACCACTATTACTGCTGTTATATGTTTCATTATTTTGAATTCCAAATACTTGATCTCGAGAAACTACACGACCAGGACTTGGGCTATGTGTCAACACAAGGTATGTTACACCAAAGATCAATATCAAGAACAGAAACTTCCCAGTACTGCAGCTAATACAATCACGCTTTCGGTTACTGGTGAGGAAGCTCTGAGTAATAACCTGAAAAATAAAGAAGTAGCAAACATTAGTCTCTTTCCTTTTAATTTTCAGTAAACGACATAAAACATATTTAATGCAAGGATAATACTCCGAATAAATCGCATCTCAGACTGACACAAGACATCAGCATTCGGTACAATTTAAAAGTTCAAGGAGAGAAGTGAAAAAAAGATTATTGGCAGGCTTTAGTTATGCATGTATCTATACAAAATATGTGTTTGGATACGTGTCACAGTTTGCAAAATCATTGGTGAATAGTCACAACAAAGTAGAAGCTCCACGTTGTCGCTTCTCATTTTCACGTCAAAGGACCCTTTAGTCGTGCAGTCGTGGTGAAAATAATTCAAACCAAACATACGCTAATAGTTCTTGAGTATTAAATGTGGTGCATTCCTAAGACTCGAATTTTAACCCAATGAGGCTACTAGTTAAGTTGAAAGAGACTACAATCTGTTACGTCATCCAACTACTAAAACAGAAAACATATTTAATACAATAAGGCTAATACTCTGAATATATCACACCTCAAACTAATACAACACATCCGCATTCTTTGATTTAAATATCAAGAAGGGAAGCGATAAAATCGGATATCCCCACGCGCAGCTACAAATACTAATTTCTCAGGCTCAAGCTGGAAAAGACCATAATGAGTGATAAATCTTAACTTAAATCGGTTTAAGGCCGTTGCATTCTCAAGACTCATATTGAACCTGAGACTACTAATTAAGCCGAAAGAGACCCGTATCATCTCATCTCATCTCATCTCATCTCATCACAACACTTTCGTGTTAGTCATGCATACAAGTGAGTAAGCTTAAACTAGAATTTGACATTGAAACAAGTTATCTATCTCAGAATATTCCAGAACACAACTAATTTAGCTAAGAAATTGTGAAAGTAAGGAAATATGAAATGGCCAAAAACTAAAAACATTGAATTAATAAATGAAGCGCATTTGGATCTTGAATAGGGAAGGAATCAACCTTGAAGAAAGAACGAGGGCGAAACTTGGCGTTATCGTAGTCAACATCTTTTCTGGAGTAAGGTAGAGACTTGGACATAGCTGGATCCGATCAGATCCAAATTCAGAACAACAACAACTTAGGTGAGAATTCGATTGCGTATGAAGAAGAAGAAGAAGAAACTATGTAGCATAATCGACTCGAATGTAACGCGTCAACAACAAGAATCAATGAGTGTCTGGATTGGATGAACGAGATCACCGTTTACGATGTATTGAATCTCTTCGTATCGTATAACATTGATTTGCCATTTTCTTCCATTGACTAACTTTCCATTTTTACTTTCACGCTTCCGGGTAATTATTTCTTACATCTTTTATTTTCACTCATTTTTATCTCTGTTATATTTTTATTTTTTTTTTAAAATTCATCTGCCAAAAAGAAATCTAAATTCAAAAGAAAATGAAAAGTTGTTATAATTTAGAACTTGTTTTGGGTTTTTAATAATTGATTTTTCTATTATTTATAAACAAACACAAAATAGCTTCAATTTTTTTTTTAATATCTTTAGTTGATAAAGACAATGTATTATTGTTCCGTGAGGATAGCTCAGTTGACAGGGACTAGGGGTGTTCGCGGTGCAGTTTGGTTTGGTTCGGTTGATTTTTAGGAAGTCATCCAAACCAAACCAAACTAATGCGGCTTGGATTGGTTCGGCTTGTGCGGTTTATCGCAAGATAAAAAAAATATTACATTAACTCTAATATTGCCAACTTGTTACAAAATAAACATAGGACATTTTATTTTGTTGTTTATATGATAAAATATTAGGTAAAACTTATATCAAAATATGTAAAATTAAGAAGAAACATAAGCATGAAACAAATTATTGGGAAGTAAAGGAAACAAATTCATCACTGAAAATGAATTGAAAGAGATGGAAAGGAATTAGAAGAGATTATTCTTGAGCTATGTAATTGGGCTAGTACATGTTTAAGTAATATTCATTATTCTTGCGGTTTGGTTTGGTTCGGTTCGGTTGCTGAGATGCAAACCGCAAACCAAATCGAATCACGCGGTTTAGTGCAACAGTCATTCGAATTCATCCGAACCAAGTGCGGTTTTGGTTTGGATTGGTTTGGCTTGCGGTTTTTTATTGGGTTGGTTCGGTTTTGAACACCCCTAACAGGGACATGCATTGTTATATGCAAAAGTCGGCGTTTGAATCCGGGCACCCTACTTATTCACCTTGAAAAAAAATGAATTCTAACCACTAGGCTACTTGACAAAAAAAAAGATATTGTATTATTATATGTAGAGGTCGGGGCTCAAACTCAGACGTGCCACTTAGTCACCTTAAAAAGTGAATTCTGACATGTAAACTATTTTTTTTATTTTTTGGTTACAAAGCAAAGAAAAACAAAATAAAAACAAGGAAAACAAAGAAAGAAAAAGCTACACCCTTGGGAAATAAGTTCTCATAGCGTCTGTCCTTAACAACCCCATGAGATCAGTTGGAAGAGAGGAGTGAATAACAATGTCATTATCTGAAGCAGCCCCTAACTTTGCCATAAAATCCGCACTCTGGTTACCTTCTCCGAGAGTGTGATGAATTGAGAAATTACTGGTGGTCAGAAGGTCTTTTATATCCTGAACGAGAACAGCATAAACATGATAATGTGAAGTATCCCCTGAATGAGATTAATGGAGAGAAGAGAATCCGAGTAGCAAACCAAATCATTGATGCCCATGTTAACAGCAAGACGAAGCCCGTAATAAATTGCTGTTAATTCAGTCAACAATATGTCATCAGAGTGAGAGATTGAACCTAAAAAAGCTGATAGAAAAAACACATGCATGTTGCGGAATGTGCCTCCAAAACCGGTGCGGATAGGAGTCCCGTTACAACTTCTGTCAACGTTCAGAATGGTGCGTGAAAAATTACCGCAATTCCATTTAACAAAGTGCTCAGCAGCCGCTGGTTGGTCATGACAGGTAAGCTATTTGAAATAGTCTGTGTTGGTTATTTATTTGTGTTAATTACTATATAGTTTGTATAATTAAATTGTACATGAGTGGCTACTACTAGGGACGTTTGCGATTTAGTTTTGGTTAATTTTGAGATAAAAACTTGTTTGATTCAAAGATTATATTAACATGTAATTACACTTTGGATGGAATTGTTTTCTAGGAAAAATCAAGTTTGATGTGATTCATTTTAGCATGTTTGAGTTTATTAGTATATCCGTTACAACCACAAAAACCGCCATATGGTCAACAACGTGGTAGTACAAAGAGTGATGAAGACATCCACAAGATATAGTTCAGAGACAACGTATTATGAGTGTAGGTAGATTTTTATAGGTAAAGTTGATCTTCAAACCTTGAAGGTAACTTGTGGAAGGTTTGCATGTATGTGCATGGAAGTTGACCTCAGAAAGTGGGTTGTTGGTTGTGTAGGGACAAATGAAGAGTGATACAAAATGCAATACAAGACATAATTATACGCATTGTAGATGCTATGGCAATTTGATGAAAATTGAGCTCCTTCAAAAGAGAAGCCATAAGTCTTCGTGGTATCGGAAGATGATAGGGATGCTGAACCAACAAAAAATAGTGAATTTGTTCAAAAACCTAGTGAATCGACCAACAAATCAGAAATCAACTCCAACCGAACCTAGTAAGACCGGTCAAACTTTTCAATGGGTCAGCAAACATATCTTTTTTTTTTTTTTGAATCGACAAATTTTATTCTCGACAAAGATTTGTGTAAGATACACAAAACCTGCGGAAGACAAACTAAAAAACGAAATACAACCATAACACCGATTAAATGGGCCACCAAAACAAACACCAAAGACTACAAAGAAACAAAAGCCAAAACTTACAGTAACCACCCTAAAAAAAAACGCAGTACCAAAGCCTCTTCAAAAATGATGCTGATATATGCAAAAAAGAGCAGACCACCCCTATGTGCTTAAACAACACATACCAGCTGGTCCCTAACACCCAAAATTGCATACTCCTGCCTCATAATCTCCAGAGGAACAAATCAAAAAAAACCAGTTAAAAAGAACACATCAGCTGCTCCCCAAAAAGCACATCAGCCGCCACAAATTCTGCAGCTCTAGACCCCCAACAGTTGCGCACAAACAAACAACTCTACAACACCCAAAACAACAGCAGTAACCTGCTGCCTAACCAGCTAGTAGTCACACGAACAGCCAGCAGGCACTGAACAACAACCATCTACTGCCCCTTGAAAGAATACTAGCATAGAGAAAACCACCACGACTAAAACTCCTCCGAAGCTACAGTTGTTTTCTCAAGAGACCTTCATTCGGGTTCCAGCACCATTCGTAGTACAAACAAGTAGGAATTTGCAATCTATTTAAAACCCACCTCCACAATAGCACCTTTATATCCTCCACAATCGACTCCATGTCTAACACCTCCGCATTAAATATAATATTATTCCTAGCTCGCCATATACCCCAAATCGTTGCATGCCAAATTATCAAAAGACCACGCCTTATCCTATTTCGCCTATCACTCGCCTTCCAACACTCCCAATGAATGAACAAATTTGGTGGAGTAATGAAGGATATCTCTAGCCACCGCATAACTGCTTCCCAAACTCTACTCACCTTGTCACAGTGGATAAAAACATGCTTGGAAGTTTCTTGTTCAATTCCACACAACACACACCGAGTAGAGATATCTGGAGGAAGTCAGCAAAACAGATCTCAATAGCAAAGTTACAAAAGGAACTATTTATGAGGATTTAACGCTCTTTACGAAGAGTAACAACATTCCTATTTCTTTACATGATGATTGGATCAGGGTGGAAATGAAAAAGAGAGATAAAAAAAACTACATGTGCACCTTAAAAGTCACTGGCAATTGTGAGTCATTTAGGAGGAACGATTTAGCTTCAACATGCCAAATTTGGCTTTCTTACACATCTCAACATGAAGAAAAAAAAAATTCAAAATAAGGAAATGGAACCTAGAGATTAGGTCTAGCCAAGAACATTATGAAAAAAAAAGACTTAATCCGAAAACAAGTTCTAGCACAAAACTAAACACAAACGAACACCGCAATGACTAGGGGTGTAGATGGGTTGGCTCCACCCAAAAAATTCGTTAAACTCATCCAAAAAATGGGTTGAGTTGGGTAATTGGACGGGTATGATTTCTAAAAATGGAAAATCTATAAAAATAAATGGGTTTATGGTAAAATCAGACCTAGACCCAAATAACCCATTTATTCAACAATGTCAATATTTTTTATCTATATTTTCATATGGTAGAAGAAAAATACTGAAGGTTATGGTCATAAACCAAGTTATATTTCCAAAACATACACATTATACCCTAGATAATGAAAATCAAAACATGCTAGAGTTACAAATCAAGATGTTGCACTTTTTGGTTTTTTTAATACTAATGCAATTTTATGTCATGTAACTTTGATTTGTTGCAAGTATTTTATGATGAAGTTTATTATTTGATATTATAATTTAGAAGGAATTATATATAAAAGGAAATATTTTCTTAAAAATTGTGTATTCTACTTTTTGAAGGTTAAAAAAGTGTTCTTTTCGATGCAAAATTTGACTTTGTTTTCTACTTTTAGTTCATTAACTAGTGCCCTGAGATTAGTTAACAAGACACATTAATTTATTATTCTACGATGCATAAAATTATAGTAAAAATAAGTTAACAATTTTTTTTTTAAGAAAATTAAACAGTAGAGTAATATTTAAGAAAAATTATGAGTACTTGTCATTTAGTCTTTTATTATTAAAAAAAATAGAAAAATAAGTTGGGTAACCCATTACCCAATCCAAACCAACCCGCAAATTAGTGAGTTTGTCCAAACTCACCCAATGGTATAACGAATGGTTATTTTACCTCACTCAAACCAAAATATTCCATATGATTTTGGTTTTTAGTTTGACTAAACCCAACCCAAACCGACTCATATACACCCCTAACAATAACCCTTTAAACTTTGGGATTAGTGCTAAAAGTATACAACTCGTGGCTGGTGGTTTTGTGGATGATATGCAAATAAGACAAACAAAGGGTTTCCCGAAAAAAAAGACTAACAAAGGATTTAGTGGGGCGAGCAACATGATGTCCATGATTAATTTGAATACTAGGATGAAAGATGTTCAAATGGATAGATTAATCCAATACATTTGAAATTGAACTATTTGATTTGTTGTAAAAAATAATTTCCTAATTTAGAATATTTAAAGAGTGTCTTGAAGGTACTTTTTAACAAGATGCTTTTCTTGTTGAAAATTGTTTTTCTGACATTGATAACTTCACAATGGCACAAGTAAATTACCCAAAAGTCCCTAATGGTAGTTAACTACTGTTGGTGTCGTAACATATTCAAGTCAGAACCCAGCTTTCAGACACTCTTTCATGTCTCTATCTCTCTAAAAATTTCAATTTTCACTTTCTCTCTCTAAAAAAAACTCTACCAAATCATCCAATTTTTTTTTTCCACTAAATCACAAGTAAGTTATCACTTATGCTATTGTCATAAATTTTAGTTAGTATATATGTTTATAATTTTAGTTGTAGTTTAATTTTTAAATTTTGAATTTTTTTTTAATATAGTTATGTTGTAGATCTGAAATGCTATTAACAAATATTATGAATACTTGTTATAATGGAGTTATATTACTTAAATTTATATTTTTTTCGAATTTTATAAATTTTTTAGGGTTTGATTTTTTTTTTAATATAGTTATGTTGTAAATCTGAAATGCCATTAACAAATATTATGAATACTTGTTATAATGGAGTTATATTGCTTAAATTTATATATTTTTCGAATTTTATAAATTTTTTAGGGTTTATTTAGGATTTTTAGGGTTTATGTAAATTTTTCACTACAAGTGTTTGATGAAATGTTTGAATGAGTTTTTCATTGATTATTTTTAATTTCTTATTGTGTAGATTTGAAACAATGGCCGGGTGGATCGACGTTCATGCACAATTCAACGGCAGAGAACCTCAAAGGTTGAAGGTTCGGTGTCTTGGTGTAATGTTAAGAGGTCTCAAGGATGAACTGAATGAATTCAACTAGGGAGTCAATCCCAGAGGCACAAGGAGGGTGGAATACGTTCGGTATAAACGTCCAACGCTCGACGAGGGGTGAGTATCATTCAGTTGGGTGGAATTAACGAACGACGAAAACGTGACGAGCGTGTTTTGGGAGCACAACATGTTCCAGTGGATCAATATGCGGGTAACGTTGCTGAGATGAACTGAAGATATTATCAACAGTCTGATTCCGCTAGAAGATCGTGATTAGGTAGGGAATGCACCTTCCAACTACAACAATTGTCTTCCTTTGAATGGGGTAATTCAAACTTGTTAAACGGCAGGACTCAAACATTCGACCGACATTTCTATTGTTTCATTCAAAAGATTAAATTCTTGTTAGGACACTTGAATACCGTCATCTAAACCAATCCTAACAAAAATTTAATCTTTTGAATGGAACTATAGAAATGTTGGACGAACGCTTGAGTCCTGCTGTTTAGCAAATTTGAATTTACCCCATTCAGAGGTAAAACATTTGTTGTAGTTTGAAGGTACATTCCCGAATGTAATGACTCGTCTATATAAGTTAGGAACATGTATTATTGAGAGTCAGCTATATAAGTTGTGATATCGAATTCCTTTGTATAAGATTTAATCAGTCTTTATTAGAATACGCAATTTTTATTCGAATTCACGTTAGATTTAATCATTGTTTATTCAAATACGCAATTTTTAATCGAAATTATTCAAAACGCAATTTTTATTCGAAATTATTCAAAACGCGATTTTTATTCAAAATACCATAATGTCAAGCAAAATGTAGCAAAATGTGCGCGACATTTAAAAAAACATAAAAAAAGATCCAAAAACAATTAGGCATTAGAAGCCATTACATTCATTCATCTTCCTCGTCACATAAGTTAATCGGGTTGCCCGCTACAGTCCATGGGGCACCTGCTTTTGGTTGAGGACCAAAATAGCATGTCCTCCCGCTCCTTCTTAACCTCGACTAATTGTACACCAGCACCTTCGAATCCTTCTTTTTTACGGAACCATCACATGTGATTCCGTGCCAAGTCATAGGTGACTTTTTTTTCTTCTTGCCATCACCCTCCTTTTTGTTCAACTCAATGTTTCCCTGATTCTAAGACATATCTACATAAACAAATTGACGATCAAAACCTAAACTAATTGTAACGATTCTACAATAATTAAACTAATCCTAAAAATTATACCATAACTAATTGTAACAAGTCTATCACAAATTCATAACAACAAAAATTCATAACAAACCTAAACTAATTGTAACGATTATACAACAATTCTAACAATTTTAACCTAAACAATTCTAACTTAAACCTAAACCTAAATTATCATAAAATCAAAACCTAAACCTATCAATTCTAACAACCTAAACTATCATAACATCATACAATCAATAAAACCTCCATAATCGCAATTTAACAAAAAAAAACTAACAAATCAATCACAAAATAGCAATGCAATAGGATTCAAAAAACTTACTTGATTTTGTGCTTGAAATTGGCTTGGAATGACTTATGCTTTGTGAAATTCGCATCTATGGAAGCAAAAAATGCAACAATGGAGTTTTGGAAACTCCTATGTCTGTTCTGTTCTTATAACAGAACGCATCGGCAGTTAACTGCTGCCGGTTAATTTTCTTGTGTCATTGTGAAGTTATCAATGTCAGAAAAGCAATTTTCTCCTTTGTTAGGGACCTCAATCAAGTGCATTTGCCTTTCAAAATTTAATGGGCAAATGATATTCAAATGGGCAGAGTTATCCCAGGTAGTCCAGTTTGCTAGAGTGAAGACATTCAAAATTTTGTTTATTTTGTAATCATCTTTCAAATGTGTCACTTTTTGCCATCACTGTTACTCGATAATTATTTATTAAAGACAAAGCTATTATATTCACGAATAGTTCTAAGAAAAATTACAGCATATTGTTGTTTTTGTATTTGCCGTTGTCTTATGTACCTTTGATGTTTCTCATCATTTTCCTTAAGTGGTTTGTTATTAGTATTATCGAGTATGGTCATATGGTGTAACTATGTGCTGTCCGCTGTTTTGATAATCACGGCTGTTGTTGTTATGCCTTTGTCGCCTGCATTATAGTGTATCAGCTTTGTCTTTCTGCCTTTGTCGCCTGTGTTATGGTGTATTGACTTTGGTTTTCTTTCAGCTGTAATTTTCCCCTTGCCTTTGTCGCCGGCATTTTGGTGTATTGGCTATTTGTATTTCTTGCCTTTAGCACTTCTTGTGCTGGGCTGTTAATGATATATGCTGTTTTAAAAAAAAAAAGTGAAGTCCCACTTTGGTACTTACTCAAAAGAGAGGTTGGAATATTATTTCGTGAAGATGAACCCAAAAATTAAAGTCTGTTTCTCCACATTCAGAAATATTACAAGTAGTTAGCGGGCTTTAACTTTTGGTGCAAAAATAAATTGTATTATTGTGACAAATTTGATGGGACCAAGCAAACTTTCTACTCATATTGCTTTGATTTCTATTGCTTTTGGAGACTTTGAGTTTGGTCATGGATTCAAATGCACTCTTGTATAGAAAAAGCTAGATGTTAACTTTTCTTCTTGTCAAGTGATTTAGAGAGTACCAAGGTGAAGATGGGTGGTGCTGGGAATAGGTTAGGTTGGTCTACAGGGGCCTACGGTCTGACCTGCTATGGTCTGACCTGTTTAGTAGAGAGGCTTAGACTTAGACTTTTTAAAAAGACTCTTTAATTAAATAGGTCAGACTTAGGCTTCCACAAAAGTCTGTTAAGTCTGATAAGTCGGCCTATTAATACCTACCTATTAAAAAAAATTATATTAAAATAATTGCATACATTAAAAATAGAAACATATTTTTCTCTATCTATCAGTCCCATAATAAGCTTTGTTGTAATAGACTTTGTTGTAGGCTATAATGTTGTTAAAATTTGCTTGCAATGAAATAGGCTTTTAAGTAGGCTTTAAGGCCTGTGTAACTTGTATCAAGGCAAATGAACTATTTGATGACCTTAATGTAAAGTAGGCCTTAAAGTAGGCTTTCAGGCCCGACCAGACTTTTAAATAGGACAAACCAAACTAAGAAAAACAGCCTATGATCGGTCATAGGCCAGACTCAAGTTTGTAAATTTTTTCGTAGGTCAGACTTAAGCCTATCAAAGCCTGACCTGATTCCCACCGGTGCTATTGGAATTAGTAGTGAACGAGCCAATTTGTTACTATTTTTTAGGCTTAATTGCAGTTTTAGCCCTCTAACTTTCTCAAAGTTGCGATTTTGCCCCCCCTAAGAAAAAAAACTACAAAACAGCCTCCTAAGTTTTGCAACTGTAGCAGTTTTGGCCCCCCAAGGCAAAAAAAATAAAATAAAAATAACACGTGTCACCTCACTTAGGGTGCCACATCAGCGTAGACCGAGTCAATCTCAGCCTTGGGGGCCAAAACTGCCACATGTGCAAAACTTAGGGGGCTGTTTTGTAGTTTTTTTTCTTAGAGGGTCAAAATCGCAACTTTGAGAAAGTTAGGGGGATAAAACTGCAATTAAGCCTATTTTTTATGGACGAGTTTGATGAATTTTATCAAATGGATCCAACATACATTAGACATTTTTAATCTATTTTTAATAAATCATAAATGAATTAATACATTATTTTAACCCCCAATTGAAATCTAAACAGCAATTTATCCAATTCATCAATTAATTTGTCACACCAAGTTTAATGTATCTCCCAGCTGTAAGCATCAGTTTTATTTTTCTTCTTAATTTGAAGGTTGCATTAACCAAATGTAATCTTATTTTTGTTTTGTTTTAACCCTTTAATTTTCAATGAAAATAGGCTTTAGTACTCCAAAGATCATGTATAGTAAGAGTAAGGGTAATGAGTAATTAGTCTTAGCTTATCAATTATTATTTCGACCAAGATCAAATTCAAACACTCCAATTCAATTCAACTCTAACTATCTTGATCCCAATTAAGTCCTTGGTTTTGAATAGATGATAAGTAGAGGAAAAATCACTTTCTTTATTCCATATCCCCATGTGTGGAAAGAAAAACTTAATCTTTTCATATTGAAGATCCCACACAAGTTGACCATTTCTTTCAACAATCTTATAAACTTGTTTGCTTTTACTTTTTTTCATCTAAAAAGCCACAACAACCCATTGGAATTCCCGTTAATCCTCAATCTAAGTGCACCTCACTTCCATAACTTTCTTCATTTACCACACAAATGCACCACAAAACTTAGCCTCTTCATTCTCATGGACAATCTCAATATTGAAACCTTCAAGTGCATACTCATAACACTGTTCTTTCTCTTCTTTCTCATGATTCCTCACACTGCCTCTTCTTCTTCTCCTTCTTCTTCACATTCCTCCAACAATAACCAAGAGATTCAATCCCAAAACCCTTCTTCAACCAACACTGAATTATCTCATTACCATCAAGTGTTCTACCTCAAGAACACTGACCCTCCAATGTTTTTGAGCATACAAGAACGTATCAAGAAGCTGAAAATGAACAGAAACAAGAACAAGAACATGATGAAGCAGAAGAAACACAGGAAACACAAGAAGAAGATTGTCAAAAACATGGTGAAGTCACGACCTTTCTCTGTTATGCTTCCAAAAGGTTTTGTTCCTCCTTCTGGTTCCTCACCTTGTCACAATGATCAACCTAATTCAGTGTCTTTTCATTGTTATCTCACTTCAACAGAACCTTGAGGAATAAGGTGTCATATATATTTTATATATACATATATGTATTTAAGCAATTTACAGTGAAAGATGAGGAAAGAAAGTTTTCCAAATTTGGTTATTGCTTGTGTCTTAATCCTTCTTGCATTAATTGTAGTGTATCACTTCCTCGATGACACTATTGTTTTCCCTTTTTTTTCTTCTTCTTACTTATATTTTGATGTTGTAATAGAGAACAATAAGATTTAACAGATTAAAAACACTTATAGTAGTAATATATAAACCACTGAAAATTTTGGTTCTTATACATATATATTTTCTGGTGTTCATGGCCTCTACATTGATATGCATGCATGCACACCTTCAATCTTTTGATTGTTATTTAATTATGTTCATGGTCAGAAATGTAAAAGTGAGTTAATCAGTGCAGAATATTTGCCTCTATCTTGTAATTTTTGGTCAGTTTTTTTCTTTTTCTTTATATTCTGTGGTAAAATATGAAATATATAAAATTGTCCACAAGTCTTAGTTCAATATCGGAAACAATGCTGAAATCGCTATGTGGACACCGTGATCGTGGTTGGAATTCCTCAACCCCTCTATTTATATGTATGAATTTCTAATTACTATTGTCATTTCGTCTATCTAATAAAAAAAGAAATATACAAGATTTATTTAGTTGATAAAAATAAACTTATAATTAATCTACACAAATGTTTTTGTTTTGAATGGTGAATTGAATATGTTAGATTTAGAAAAACTCCGTGCACAAGGGGTTCTCTAAAACCCATAGCCGACCTAATAATTTTCAATAACAAATAAGACCTAAAACAAGTTTTAATTTACGGAACCTTTTCTTTGTTGTAGCCTTATAAAATTTATTGAAAAATAATTTTTTGTTGGTCGACCTAAAATGAGAGTTTTAGTAGCTTTACCTTTGTGCTAATTCTCCTAACCCATTACAACAATGGGCGCGCCAAAGAAACCAAAAAAAGATGGGGAGGGAAATGTTGGTTCACGAGGGAAGTCTTGGGATCATTCACATTGGGTTAAGAGCAATAAAACCTTAAGGCGTTCAGTTATGAATCCTTCACTTATACGTTGCTTAACACTAATTTTTTCATCCAACATGAGAATATTCTAATATACCTCACACTTGCCACAACAGAGAAACAACTAAGACCAACAAAAGAACCAAGTAAAAACCATAAAAACCAATAAGCAAAACAAAGAAACAAGTAACAAAACAAATGTGAAATTGAATTCTGCTGAACTTGTTGATGGTAATATACTCGTTTAAACTTGGTAAATTGTAAATGCTTCTGAACAAACTCGTTTAAACTTTTGTTAATAAAGAAAAATAACTTACTAAAATAAGTACATACATAACTTCTAGTCTAAGGGTGTGCACATCAATCAATATTAATTAGAGGCATAGATGTCTGTTATTGAAGGGTATAATTTCATAGAATTGTTGCTGGAAATGTGGGTGTGATTGTTGACAAAATATGCGGAAGGGGCACAAGTCCAAGAGGGGCATGTGAATTTGCATCGTTGGGGAGAACGAAAATACTACTACCATGTTTAAAGTCATTTTAGTTGAAGTTTCGTGGAGTTTACTTTTTGTTCCGTGCATGCAATGCAATGCATCTTAGGGACGGCGCTCTAGACGATGTGCCACACAAGTCGGATCCATGTCACCATAAATATATATCTCGACCTTCTTTTTTGCAAAAGTATAAGAAAGAAAGTAATATAGCACCCAAGATTCAAGAACATTTCCCTTAAAAAAAGATTCAAGAACAAATGGTAAAAGGGTATTAGAGATTAGTCTAGTAATTGTAGTTGTGCTAAATTTTATTCGATTCATGAAGAAAAATGATTAAGCAAAAGTGGTTAATGAAATTCATCAAAGAATAAACCATTTAAAAAAAATATAAATAAAATATAAATTTAATTTTTAGTTGAAACAATTTACTTATCCCCCGCTAATATTTGCTTGCACTATAAGGGTAGAACAAATATTGTGACCAATGTGCAACACACTATTCATTTTAATCACTTTAAGTGGACATGAATTGTCCATTAAATGTATACGTGGCATCCCTACATAGACGTCACACCATTGTCATGCTATAAATACTATTTTATGGTACAAGAAGATGACATAGCATAAGAAAAAAAATGAAGCGATTAAACAAACATTTCGAGACATATAAGTGCCAGAAATGCCATAAAAAAAGGAGACGTTGAAGCTTTTTAGGAGGAGTCTCAATAATATGTAAATCAAAGGAGTCCAAAGATAGACTAAAATTAGCTAGCCAATCCACCAATTTGTTTCCTTCATGCCAAACATATGGTTGATTTGAACTTGTCAACTCATGTTTTTTAGATCATGAATGCGCCGAATCAAGATAGGATCATTCCCATTGATGTTACATTTCCCTATTACCATGTCGACCAAAACTTTTGAGTCGCTCTCCACTTGTAGGTGTGTGATCCCCTATCTCTAAGCCATATCCATACCAATATGCACGCCCCATATCTTTGCATATATGTAGCGCGTCACATGAACCTATGTTACGAGCATATCTATTCCAACAATTTCCATTGCTAATTACGGAGAAGTCCGCCACATCTCAAAAGACCAACTGAGCATTAATGTGCGCTGTCACAGTTGAGTTTAACCCAACCCTCCTAGGGTCTCTTCCAACAAATGAAAATAATGTTAATATGCTGAGGCCATCCAGTTATGTGTGTTTGTTCACGGTTATCATTCTTGTAGCCTTCTTTGCTGAAAAATAGTTAGAGTGTACATGGACTAATTTACCTACAAGTGAAAAATTACAATGACAAATTTGACTTATTTTTAATTTCAAAATAAATAATCTCTCAGCACAAATTACAGTGTACATGGACTAATTTACCAACAAGTGAAAAATTACAATGACAAATTTGACTTATTTTTAATTTCAAAATAAATAATCTCTCAGCACAAATTACTTCTAATATGATTGAAAATACAATTTGCTCAAAAAAAAAAAAGATTGAAAATACAATAACGTTATAAAACATCAAATAATCCTACCAACATTACATTCATCAATCCACGGCAATACACAAAACAATAAATACCTATCTGACATAATTAAACTCATGTCTTTCCAAGCTACAAACAGTGGAAAATATTCCCCTAAAAAATTTGTGCAAACTATTTAAGAGACGCATTATTGCTAACGAACATTTAAGATTCACCTCATTCACTAATCTTGTAGTATTCCACAAAACTTCATTTTATGGTCTTCAGCTAAAGATTCAAACTTGTCTATTTTTTTTCTTCCAACTATCCTAGCGGTTAGAAACTCACTTTCAAGGTAAATGAAGATTTTAGAGTTTTGAACATCTACATGTACATATTTTTTTTTGGAGAGAATCTACATTTATATATTGTAATGTTCCCATCAATTAAGTTGTCTATACTCACATAAACTATTCTATTAAGGAAAATGTTGGTTTGTACGAAAACAAGCCACATGAAAGCGAAGAATTGTACTGTCACTGCACTTTTTGCTTATTGTTGGAGCCAAGTTATTATTTTTTTTGGTCAAATAAGATATTTCATCCATTCAATTAGCTAAAAAGCGAACATTACACCATGTGTAGAATACTACCCACTATCGGGGTATACTCACTATCGGGGTAAAGTACATAATTAATGCATAATCAAACAGATAAAAAAATTAAGCACCAGATTTGCTCTGACTTGTACATCTATAAGATCACACGGCTAACTTCACAAGTTAAGAATGATCATGGTCTAACACATTCAAACAACAACGATCAAAGGCACAATTACATAAATCAAGAAGAAAGTAGTATAAAAAGGAAACAAGGCTTTTTCTTCGCTTTCGTACATCATTAGTTCGTAAAGAATACTAATCCTCTTCTATTAATACCGTCTTCCAAACACCTGCACCCCAATATTTTTATAGAAATTTTTGACCATATATACTTTTTAAGAATAGAATAGTTTGTAAAGAAATTTTTATTGTATTAAAACTTTTGAGAGATTAAAAGTTGAAGAAATTTTTTAAAGGAATAATGAAAAATTAACATGTTTACGGGACAAAAAAAATATTTAACCCAATTAATTTCGAGTGAATCATCAACTTCGTCCTTGAATTTTTACGAGTCGGCCAAATCCATCTCTCAATTATGCGAAATAACAACGTAGTCCTTGAATTTGTTAAATGTCAATCAAGTTAGTCCTTCTGTTCAAACGGAGCTTTAACGGGGCCGACGTGGTCGTTAACCTCTCACATGTCAGACGCCACGTAGGCAGTGAATAATTTGGCCGATAATAACAAACATTTCAAAGGACTAAATTGATTGATTTGCAGAAAATGTTTTGGCTTTCTTCCCAAACGACTCTTTTCTTCCCCGACGGCTCTTTCTTCCCCAATTGTATAAAATTGGAACCCTAATTACACAATCTGCAATCTACACTCCAAAACCACCAAAATTTCCTCCGATAATAAGTGGTCTAGTGCTTCCCCGATTCAAAAAACTTCAAACCCTAATTTTTTGTATTGAATCTGAAAGCCGAAATCCTCAAAATTTTTTGAAGCAAAACTATTGAAATTGAATCTGAAATGATGGGGGATGGGAATATGGGAAAAAACAGTTATGATAGTCGAGCTTCATCTTCAAGCTCCAAGTTTAATGGTGATGTGAGAGTTCTAATGAAAAGAGGTTGAAGATGATTCAAAAATGTAACCTTTCTGTAATAATATTTCCATCAAATTAGTCCCTGAATTATTTCTCTATCTATCAAATAGATCCATACATTATATTAAAAACCATCAAATAAGTCCCTGGATTGTTTAATCAGATATCAAATTAATCCTTGAAGCATATATGTACAAAATTAAGTAAAAAAGCCAAAACACACAAATTGAAACTGAAATATTCAACCCAAATCATAAACTGTTTTATTCAACATGTAATTTCTTTCATTACAAAGTTAAATGTTCATCAATTTTAGAAATAAACCAGGAAAAAAAAATCAAATTTTTAAGTATTAACGTGAAAATCCTAAAACGAATAATCAAAACAACTGTCTCAAAAACGCAACAAACACAAACAAAGAACAAAGTAAGCATTAACGATCACAAAAACAAAATAAACAAAATGATAAAAACTTAAAACAAAAAAATGGACAAAAAAGGGTGAAAACGAACACAGAAACTTGATAAACTTGAGGAAAGGCGTTACCTTTTACCACAGACGAACAAAGCAACTTGAAAAACTAAAGGATTGCCGGAGATGATGATGATTTTGGAGAGGTGAGAATGGAGAAGGTTTTAGCGGGAAGGAGAAGGGTCAAGGACGTTTTTTATGTTTCTGAGTGAAATGTGAGGAAGGAGGTATAGGTAATACAAGGGCAAAATTGAAAAAACATAAAAAAATTAAACTGAAAAGTGAAAACTCGAATTTTTACACTTCCATCAAATTAGTCCTTGAACACGTGGCTTCCTTTTTGCCACGTGTACAAGACAACACAACATGCAGGGTGACAGATCATCATGGCTAACAGAGCACTTGGACGGAGTGACCTTTTCTATGGACGTCTGTCAAATTCAAAGACTATGTTGATATTTCGCATAATTGAGGAATGATTTTGGCCGACACGTAAAAATTCAAGGATGAATTTGATGGTTGACTCAATTAATTTCTTATGATTAATATTCAGCAAAGTTAGTTGACAGTTAAATCTTCTTAACTACGGAATCATGAAAGCAAAACATGTCTAAAACAGAACAAGTTATATTTTCTATCCCTCCATCCCAAACCCAATAAAAGCCCCTACTAAACGCATTGTTGGTGTTCCTCCACTCCCTCTCCCACCTAAAATGTAAAAAAACATACCATGTCACTGAGGAATTTCATCAAACACCTTCACCCCCTCAATCTCAAACCCAAAAAACCCTCACCATTCTCCTCTCTCTTCACTCGTTCCCTTCAATCCACAACCCAAACCCTCCACCAAGACCAATACCAAGACCCACAATCCCTCCTCAAACAAGACCCAATCGAAATCTGCACCAATCTTTGGGTCAAAACCTTCTCTTCCCCAAAAACCACTTCATTCCCAAATCTCACTGGTTATCTCTCCAATTTCGATCTCTGGGTCTTCGCTTATCAACGCTCATGTGCTCATTTCACCGGAACTTTCCCCCCTCGAAATGCTATTCATACCTCCATCCTTCGTGATCTTCTCTCCCTTCGTAACGCCGTTCTTCGTGGCCGTTTTTGCTGGAACGATAAAACCCATCAATTGCTTCGTTCCCCAAACGACAAAAAGTTTTCCAAACCGTTATCAAAACGAAAGCTTGAAGCTTTTGTACAATCCAATGAGCCTTGTTTTCAAGATAGGGTTGTTCAGGAGGTTTTGTTGAATATTCTGGAACCTGTTTTTGAACCTAAGTTTTCTCCGAAATCACACGCTTTTAGACCGGGGAGAAATGCGCATACGGTTATAAGAACAATTCGGAGTAATTTTGCGGGCTATTTGTGGTTTTTGAAGGGTGATTTGAGTGAGATTTTTGAGAGAGTTGACACTGATGTTGTGATGGAATGTGTTGAAAAGGGTACTGGAGATAAGAAAGTTTTGGGTTTGATTAAATCGGCAATGATGGGTCGTGTGCCACGGAGAGTAGTGGAAAAGGAGGAGTTGAAGAAAGATAAGAAGAGGAAAGCTACTAAGAAGAGGATTCTTAAAGAGAATGAACCGAAACCGGATCCGTATTGGTTGAGAACATTCTTTAGTTTTGCTCCCGAGGAAGCTGCTAAGGTACCTTGTTATGGTCATTGTGGGATTTTAAGTCCATTGCTTGCTAATGTTTGTCTTAATGAATTGGATCATATGGTAGAAGAAATGATTGTTGAGTTTTTTAGGCCTTGTATGTTTGATTCTATATGGAAGTATTCAATTGATGATGGTTGTCATAATCCGGCTTGGCCCGAGTTTGTTCCGTCGAGTGGTAAAGAGAAAACTAGGAAGATGGATTATATAAGATATGGTGGTCATATTTTGATTGGGATTAGGGGTCCTAGAGAGGATGCTGTTGAAATTAGGAAGAAAATTGTTGAGCTTTGTGAGAATACTTTTGGGTTAAGGTTAGATAATTCCAAGTTGGAGATTGAACATATTGCAAGGGGTATTCAATTCTTGGATCATATAATATGCAGAAGGGTGATACATCCAACTTTGAGGTATACAGGTTCTGGAGGTAATATAGTGAGTGAGAAGGGTGTGGGAACTTTGCTTTCGGTTACTGCTAGCTTACAACAATGCATTCGTCAGTTTAGGCAGCTTGAGCTTGTTAAGGGCGATAAAGACCCCGAGCCACTTCCGTGTAATCCTATGTTGTATTCAGGTCAAGCTCATACGAACTCTCAGATGAACAAGTTCCTTGAGACCATGGCTGATTGGTATAAATACGCTGATAATCGTAAAAAAGTTGTTGGCTTTTGTGCCTATGTGGTTCGCAGCTCTTTGGCTAAATTGTATGCTGCTAGGTATAGGCTGAAGTCTCGTGCCAAAGTGTACGGAATAGCTTCACGAAATCTCAGCCGGCCACTGAGGGAGAGTACCAACAACTCTGCACCTGAGTATTCAGATCTTTTGAGGATGGGGTTGGTGGATGCGATTGAAGGTGTTCAGTTTTCACATATGTCTTTGATTCCATCTTGTGATTATACTCCTTTCCCTAGAAATTGGATACCAGATCATGAGAGGGTGTTGCAAGAGTACATAAAACTCGATAATCCTAAATTTTTCTGTGACTTGCTCAGATATATTAAGCAAAAAGGCTTAAGTATTCCTCAAGATGAAATCTCTCAAATGGTATGGGACTACAAAACTCTCGGGGTGCGGTATTTTCGTTCTAACAGGGATAAAGAAGTGAAAGCTGATTTAAAGGAGATAGCCGAGTAAGTTTGGCATTGATTGAAAATTAGCAGAGTCTTCTAAATATCAAGGTTCTGCTTCAAAATTAACGATCTCATAGAAAAATGGTTAGGTGCATTGTTGAACAATTTTCCATGTTGAGTGTAAAAGTCCTTTAAATGATATTCTAACTAGAAATGTTACTAGTTCATAGTGACATTATCTAAATGAAAGGTAAAATGTGTTCTTTGGAAGGGTGAAACTCAAATGAAAGTGTTGTAACTTGTAAATTGTAATTAACTGCTGACAGTATAGAACATGGCAACATGTACAAATAGAATTTTATACATTGTTGAATTGAGCTTGTAATCGTCAAGCTTTTTCATTAGATTTGACATAAATGCTGAAATTTAAATATGTCAGGATTCTTTTCCCTCGTAATGTTTGGTGAAATTTTTCTGTAACCTCATGACAAGTCTTGTTGTGTAATCGTGATATTGTGTTGGAAACCCAAATTACAATGCAATAACAGGAGTAATCGATAGAAAAATAAGATCATTATAATGATTCAACATAAATAACTGAATATTATTAATTTTTTGTGAGACTAAATTAAATTATTTTACAGAAAGTAAATTATGTTACTAAATAAGTTTTGTTTTGACAGAAACTAAACTAAATTAAATTATTTGTATTGCCGCTCTTGGGTAGAACTCCTTGGAAAAATGACTTTCGGCATATAATTGACCAGCTTAACTGTAAACTTACTGGATGGAAAGCTAATCACCTCTCATCTGCAGGTAGAGTGGCTTTGGCCAAAAGTGTACTTGCAACAGTCCCTATCTATCCCATGATGACGGCTGTTATTCCTAAAAGTTGTATTGAAGAGATGAAAAAAATGCAAATATCTTTTATATGGGGTGATACAGAGACGAGTAGACGCCGTGATGCGATTAGTTGGGATATTATTACTCAACCGAAGTGCCATGGTGGTTTGGGCATTAGGAAACTTGATGTGATGAACAAGGCTTGTCTTATGAAATTGGGTCGGGGGGTTTATTCAGGAGAGAATTCCTTATGGAGTGATGTATTGAGAGGCAAATATCAAAGGGATACCGATTTTGTTGACAATGTTTCAGTTAGGCCTTCAGACTCAAGCTTGTGAAAAGCGATGGTGAAACTTTAGCCAGAAATAGTGCGCAGTAGTTTTTGGCCAATTTGTAATGGAAAAAATATTGATGCTTGGAAACAAAATTGGCTTGATTCTGATATGAACATCTCTGAACTAAGTTTTGATATCCCTTAGGAATTATTAGGTGCAAAGGTTGCAGACTTAACAGATGTGAATAGTGATTGGAATTGGTTGATGCTTGAGCAGTGGCTATCATCAGATGTATTGCATAAAGTTCAAGCAATGACACCTCCAAATAATTTCAACAGCGAAGACAGGATATTGTGGCCCGGTGACAACCATGGGAAATTTACTTGTTGCATCTTCATATCAAAGAATGTGTGATTTTAATATTGCAGATCATGGTGTTGATTGGAATAAGGTTTGGAGGTTACGGGTCCAGAAAGTGTTATGTAGACCATTTGTCATGATAGATTGCTTACCAATTACAAAAAAGCAAGATGGCAATGGGGAGTCCGATGTGTGATGTTTGAAACAATGTTATTGAAGATGAATTGCATGTGTTGAGGAATTGTCCTAAAGCTATGGTGTTATGGTTAAGTTCATTATGATGCCAGGGAGAATTTTTTCGAAGGGAATTTGCTACAGTGGATTAGTTATAACATGAATTGTGAGGTGAATTGGAATTATACTTTTGAGTGGAAAGCTTTTTGGGCAGTCTCGTGTCATGCCTTATGGAGATGGGCGGAATAAGGAAAAGCATGCACCTAATTATAATAGACCTTTAAATCCCAAGGTTGCTGTTATGAATATTGTTAATGCTTATGTTTCTGCCTAGAGGAATGCTGAGTTAATCACCAAGGCGCCTAAAATGATGATGATGGTTGGTTGGAAGTGTCCACTGTGGGGTGGGTTAAAGTCAACACGGATGGAGCTAGGAAGGAATATGGTAGGGCGGGGATGTGGAGGAGTTATCGGGGGAGTGATGGTTAGTGGTTAGCAGGTTTCTTCTAGTATGTGGGTTTATGTAATGCTTATATTGCTGAGCTTTGGGGGTGTATGAAGGTCTTCGATATGCTATAGGAGGTTGGGTTTGAATTTGGTGGAGCTGAATGTTGATTATTTAACTGTGACTAGGACGCTTTCAAATGGAGAGGCGATTAATACGATTAGTCACAACTTGTGGCAAAAAACTAGGCGCTTGCTACAATTGGATTGGGAGGTGAAAGTGTAACACACTTTTTGCGTGGCAAATTCTTGTGCTTATTCACTAGCTAATATGGGATGTAGCATGATTTCGAATATAATGGTTTGAGTCGTGCCCGGCTTAAATTATGCACTTTTTAGTTGTTGACCAAACGGGGGGTTACCCTCCCTCATGAGCTTAAGTTGTAACTTTCTCTTTCAAGCCTTTTGTGCAATGTAATAAAAGAAATTGTATTGCGTTCAAATAGATATATAATATTTCCCCAAAAAAAAATTAAAATGTATAAATACGATATCAGATTCTATCTGTTTTCCTTCAAAAAAATATATTATAATATTCAGTTTTGTTGCATAGATTTTAGTTTTTTAAATTGATTTGGAGATATTAACACTTCTACCCATCTTGGATCATCTCTCTCAACACCTTCCACCATTTGTGACAATCCCATGCCACCTTTTTTATTGAGCAAAATCTCATGCCTCGTATCTTACTCGAAATCTAGTATATGTATATTACACAAATATGAAACACATCTCTATTGACATTCATATCAACACCTTCCATCCTTTGTGACAATCTCATGCCACCTCTTTTATTGAGCAAGATCTCATGCCACTTATCTTACTATCATCTCTCTCAACACCTTCCATCCTTTGTGACAATCTCATGCCACCTTTTTTTTGAGCAAAATCTCATGCCACTTATCTTACTCGAAATCTAGTATATGTATATTACACAAATGAAACACATCTCTATTGACATTCATTTTGTTCGTGATCTAGCCCGGCATCGGAAACTCAAAATTCAACATGTTAGCCCTATGGATCAATTAACAGAATGTCTCACAAAACCTCTCAAAAGTTCACGGTCACCATTTGCGAAACAAGATGGAGTTTCTGGTGACACTCCAATCTTATGAAGGTGAGTTATTAGACATTAACTCCAATCAAGCCATAAAAGTAATATAGTAGCAATGCATTGCAAAGTCGATTAGCATTCAGATAGCATAATTGGATGGCATATTCAAATCCATTGAGAGCATAGCTGGTTATCAATGCATTGTCTTGCCAATTGTATGGTAATCAGAAGCATAAAACCGAAAACTGTTACAAACACCAAGTAATATTTGAATTAATCAAGTTTAAACAACAAATAATAGTAAATAAGGTAGAATTCATCAAGTTTTGATTGGCCACGTTAACAAAAAAATGTAATTGTAAAAAAAAAAAGGCTTAATTGCGCTTTGTTCCCCTTATTTTCACCATTTTGCATAATTGGTTCTTCTATTTTAGTATTCGACAGTTTTGGTTCTTCCATCATATTGTTGAACTATAAAAATATGATATGATAAATTTTAAATGTCGTGGAATATGATCTGAAGATGAAAAAAGATCAACATCGATGAAATTGTAACAAAATTTTCTTGAAAACTTCATTTAAAACATATCATATCACAATATTTTAGACAAAATAATTGATAGAAGGGCCAAAATCGTTGAATTTTAAAATAGGAGGACCAATTTTGCAAAATGATGAAAATAGGGGGACCAAAATTGCAATTAAGCCAAAAAAGTAATATAACTATTTTAATTAAATACCTAAGCTAATTAATAAAAATGACGAACACTAGATTAAATTATAAATTTGTGAAGTGTATAAACATGTAACTCATTCTTTCCATCCTAATGAAAGTATAAGGAAGAAAAAAAAATCAAAATAAGTTTGTTGTTGACTGTCGATGTAGATGTTGTTGCGGTTTTTGTTCTTCTTGAAGATTGAAGGCTGAGAGAGGAAACGACCTAGCAATCCCAGAGGAATTGGCAAATAAGATCTTATTGGAAGAAGGATCATCAATGAAGATTGTCGATACCGGGAGCCATATGAACAACTCTTTGGTCTTGACACCGGTGATCCTTCGCATAACATGTTCCTCCACGAAGGCCGTGACCTCTGTATCAAAGGAAACCGTGCGACCGATGGCATTGAACCGGTGCACCTTTTTTTGTCTTTGCTTGAGCCACACGAAACCCGTGACACGGTTGAAACCCATTTCCACAATGTTGTCCAAAGGAAGCAATCCTCTTGGAAGTAACATTTCGTCTAGGAGAAGCCGTGATTTTTGCTTGCATATTGCTTCCCCCTTGAATATCTCTGCCTCATTCCTTTGTTGCTCTATAATTTGATGTTGTTGGCATGCCATGTTTTTTCTTTGTTGCTTGATATATCTGATTTGTTTGTTTATATTGAAAATTAAATTTAGGTTCAATGAGGTGGGAGTTTTTAATAGAACTGCCTAGAATTAGAATGGGGATAACGGGTGGATTTTTTGTATCTAGGGACCAATGTGACACTTTTTGTGTGGCCGAAGGGTGTGGTAGTTAAAATAAGGAGTGGTCATGGCCTAATGTAAGAGTTATCTGTTTGACCCCTATGATCATCCAAAAAAAGAAAAACAGGCTATTGAATCCTCTTACATTATATTATGAGAAAAAACGTTGAAATATTATCATGATTTTCGTGACACTACACAATATCCTCATCATTTCTTTCAAAGAATTTTTTTTATCCTCATCATTTTGTTAACCAATTTATTACGGTATGATTATGATGAGTCCTGACTGCTCTATTTATATATCTATTATTTAGTCATTTTTATTGCATTGATTCTGGACATAGGGCAAAAAATATTCAATAGTTAGGATTTAAATCTGGAAAATATTGTGCCGGAATGAAATGAAAATTAAAAGGGTTGTTTGAGACTTGTTAATTAGACTCGAGTTTTGCTCTCAACTTCGATTGAATTGGCTTATAGACATTTATTTTATTGGTGAACACAATGATATTCGTGTAATTATGTTGGTTATGTATCTCTCATCCAATCGATAAATGTCATGTCATATTTTCATATTAATTTATTTTAAAATAAATTTAAATGTTAAATTTTTTGGCTAGAGGATACCAGTAGGCAACCAAACTCCAAAAGTACCTAAGAATCTACCTTATTTAAACTTGTCTATTGACCGATACAAGCATTTTCCGAATGTTTGATGAAGTTTTTTTTTTTGTGTGTTAAGTGATTTTCTTTCGCGCATAAGTTGCAATGATTAATCATTTTATCTGATTATTTGTATTGTTGGATTCGAACTCAAGACATCAACTTAAGCTGAAAGCCGGAAAGAAATTCATTACCATAATAGAGTTTATGAAAAAAAAAACTAATAATACGTCCATCAATTATTATGGAGAAAACCAAACTTACAATCTATATTTCAAAATAAATATTTACTATATGAAAATTGCAAAACACACATGCGTATCAACATGATTTATGGCTTTATTTTACCAACATCATGATTTATGGTTCAAACTTTGAATACATGTTTTATTATTACTCTTCTTTTACCCTTTTTCTCCTTCTAGATGTATGTAGGCAAAGAGTGAATAATACGTTGATAGAGTTTCTATTGCTTTCTCCGTTCCAAGTTACCTATGGATTGGATACGTATTAAAGAAATCGTTCTCATAATGATTCCATTGGTTTTTCCACTCTTTAATTAGAGTTTAGAACAACAACAATTTAAAACTAAAAAAAATGGAGCAAAGAGAAGATTCGGAAAGGAATAAGTACAAAAGAGACGAATGAAGGAAGGAAACAAGGTTACCAGCTTTCCTCTATTTCATTAAAAAAAAATTATTTTTTAAAGTTTTAATATGTTGAATACATCATTTATAAAATAAATTTTTAAATTTGGTCTTCTTAAAAGTGCATAACTTTATGATATTTGTTAGCATTTCCTAGTTATTATTACCTCTTCAATTTAATTTTTAAAGTATACGAAACATGTCAATTGAAACTCGTATGTTGGTCCTTGACATTTTAATAGTAGAGACTAATTTGACAAAAAATTATATATTTTAAGAACTATGATATTTAATATACTTGAGAAATTATATTGAAGAGATAATGATATTCTAGGAACCACATTGATGATTTAGTGCTAATTGAGATAAGTTGACTCATATTCGACAATGACACGAGAATAAAGCACTGTCACATAGACATAGACATCAGACACTTACATGCCAACACAATTAATTACTTGAGTAAACCACATAATTGCAAGTAATCACATGTATTAGTGTTGATTTGAAATACACCTTCAATCAGAAGTGTCGGTGCTACATAGAATGAGATCAACTCATATTACCAATGTCATACCCCAATTTTTGACCTAAGGTCTTACATTCATATACCCTCTGATCCGGAATATTATCTGACTTTTCAGAATAAAAATTCGGCAGAGAGGTATTTTAAAATACCTCATTTTTGTT
>Ga0315914_1000517_pt1 | contig 49219 bp, 23 predicted proteins | sample MpolenodulesMG_FD_203920 | JGI IMG/M metagenome (GOLD analysis project Ga0315914, IMG submission 203920) | Medicago polymorpha root nodule microbial communities from Los Angeles, California, United States - elongated nodules | ecosystem: Host-associated > Plants > Roots > Nodule | place: USA...
TTAGGGCTATTCTAAACTATGGAGATTCTTCTACAAATATTGCTACAAGTTCAAACTCAAACAAAGACAAGGAAATTATTGTGGCTCCTACTTCTACCACAGATGATGTTGATAATCAAGAGCCAAATAAGGAAGAAAATTCCGATTCAGAATCCTCTGAGCTTGATTTGTCACTCAAACTTTAAATTCAATTTTTATGTTTTCTTTCCATGCTGTAATTCATCATTTAAGCTTTAAATTCGGATCACATTTGATAAAAATAAGTGTATCAAAGTAGCCTTCTGGCATCAATAAGTGTGACCAAATTTATGTTGATCTCCCTTAAATTCGGATTTTATTTTTTGTTTCCATGTCAATGGTATCGTAAGTTGATTGCTACTCTCTATTTGAAGTTATGTATTGGTATTTATTTTTTTTTGTTATGTCAAACTATTATATATTTCAATAAGTTGTTGGTGTAAATCGTATTTTTAATATTGCTACTTTATTTGTTTTATAATTTATTTAGATTTCTACCTTCTTTTTCTTTTAAGTGATCGACGTTATTTTAATTTATTCATAATAGTTGTTTAATTTGTTTTGCAAAAGGTAGTTTGGTAAGACTAAAAAAGAGAGAAACTGTTGGCTACAAAATCATAAAAAAAAATGAAGAACCAAGTCAAAATTTTCTCACATTTAACCTTGTACATAATCAAAATTCAAAAGGGTTTTAGGCCAAGTTTCTAATGATTATCACCCTTCTTTGGTAAAACACGGTCCTAAATACAATCCTAAATTCCTTTCTATTTTCTTTTTCAAAACACAGTCCTTTGCTTTACATAACCTTTTTTGTGATAAGCTGTACTTGACCTTTCTTTGGTCTCATAAAGTTTGAGCACACATAGTTTACAAATTAAAAATAATAAATTTTGACTTAATTTGGGAATGGATAAAATAAAATTATTACCAAAGAAAAAATATGCATAACTATATCTTGATTTGCTAAAATTATCAAAACATAATTTTTTTATTAGGACAGAGGGAATTATTTAACAAGTCATTTACATTAAGTTTAGAGGGATGCCTCTATGGTCAATAGTACCACATTTTATTTAATTCAGAGGCCTTTTCCATGACAATATAATGAATTATTTTTTTCTTATTATTTTTTGCTTATTAAAAAAACATAACTTAACATTTTTTTTTTACAAAACCAAAATGATAAATAAGCAAAAAAGAAAGAAAGTGGTCAAAGTAAAAGGGTATTGACGTCACTTGATTTCTAGCTTCAACATGCTAAAGGGAGCAGGAAAGAAACACAAGACAATGAAAACGACATTTTGTACAAACACGACGCCGTTTCAACCACCGTCCACAAGTTCAATTTTCATGTGCCCATTAACTCAAAATATAATACTATTAATTACTACTAATTGTCACAAAGATAAAAGAGATTGTGTCATTTCTAGACATATACTATGATACTAACAGCATAAATAAAACAAAATCAAGAGTCCAAATCTAAATAGTATATCAAAGCATATAAAATAAAATAACATAAAATTCCAAGACAAGAATAAACAGTAAAATTAGCTCCTTTTTTTCTTCTTCCAATATGCTTTTTGTCTTTACATAGGAAGGAAACCTTAAATTAAAAAAACAAAAAAACCATGACAAACCCAAATAATAACCACCCAAAAAAAAAAACTAATTAAACTAAAAAAAAAACACAAGAGTTTCTAAAAGAACCCACTTGATCCTCTTCCTCAACCTTTGCCTTTAATAATAGTAGTACTAGCATTAGTAGTATAGTGAAGATTGATTAATGAAAATAACCTCTTCATTTTTTTTTCCTACCACAAGTTGGATAACTACTAAATGTAACTAATTTAGTTACACTAGTTTGTCGTAACAAACTACTATAACTAACTTTTACATCTAATATACGCAACTAACTACAAGTCATTAGAATAAGAGATATTTCTCTTAACCTAACGACTTGTAATCATTTTGCAAATAGTTAAGAAGGGATTTTTTTTTTTTGTTGATAAATTATTTCAAAGCCAAAGAGCACCAGCTTGTTTGAGAAGAGGAACAAGAGAACCATTAATATGACAAGCCATGACTCTATCCATAGTACCAATAAGTTTACCACCAATGAAAACAACAGGAACAACATTTGAAGTACCAAGAAGTCTCATGAGTGCTCTTTCAAGTTCTTTGCCTCTTGGATCTTCATCAAGTTCATGAACAGCTGGATTCACTCCCATTCCACAGAACAGTCTCTTGATAGCATGACACATGCAGCATGTACTTATGCTGAAAATCACAACAGCATTTTCTGATGCTAGTCTTTCTATTCTTTCCAATGGGTCACACATCATTGTTGGGGTCATGTGATAGTTTCCCCATGATGCTGTTTGGTAATGCATTTTTTTGAATATGATGTAGTAATGTAGCTGAGAAGAGAAAGAGTGTTAGGAGATAGAAGAGATTAGAGAAAGATATGAGATTGGTGATTTGTGTGAGAAATGGTTAAGGTGAAAGGTGATATTTATAGAGGTTTGTTAAGGGTGTAAGAGAATATATCACATCTTAAGGCTATATGTGAGTGGATCAGTGGAGTGTGTTATTGTTTCTTATTTATTTATTTTAGTATATTCTTTATCTTCATTTTTTATTCTTAAATACTTAAAATCATGGGGTGTGCTATCTTCTACTTTTTCTATGCTATAATATAATAATACAAAAGTACATAAAGTAAGTCATACTCTCATCACTACTAGTCGTCACCTTATGCCATGTAAGAGAAAGACAAGAAGAGGAATATGTGTGAGTAACTTTTTTTCTTATGGAGTTTGTATTTAGAGTTATTTGTTAAAATAATGTACTCACATTTGTATTATTTTTTCTGTGGTGGCCGGTATTCGAACCCCATACCTTGCATATATTATGCATTGTCCTTACCAACTGAACTAAGTTCACGAAGACTCACATTTATATTAAATAATCAAAAGATGTAAACATTTTATAAGAGATAAATATGTCGTTAAAAATTGATGTATTTGATGGACTTATTCATAAATGATATTGATATGCATTGATAACTTAACTGCATTTGTGAAATAATTGTTCCTTATGTATTTCTTAACCAACTAATACCTTTAAAACCATTGTTAGGAGGACCCTTTTAATTATCATCTTTAGAGGCAGTATGTAATAATGAATGAGGTTTATTTGGTTTAGCTTCAGACATGCAATTCTTCTTAGGTGAGATGATTATGTTAGGAAAGAAAGGAATTGCCAATAATTACATAGGGGTTAAATATTTGATAACTTAAGATACAATCCAACCACATTATATTATTGTTTAAGAGTCTCACATCAGATAAATAATGGCTTAAACATGTGTTAATAAGTGAGGGTAATCCTCACCTCATAAATCAGTTTTGTGCGGTTGTGTTAGATTCAACTACGATTTTTAAAATGGTATCAAAGTCACTGTTAAGATCCATTAAACTACCTGTTATCATGTTTTCGTCTTCGAACCGTCCAACATTTATGTCCACGAATCAAACCCAATAATACTGGTAGTGAAAGGGTGTATTAAAGAGTCTCACTTATAGCATAAGTAGCACAATCATCACCTCACAATAAGTTTTGTGGGGTTGTATTAAGCAAGTTATATTAATTAAACTTATTTATTTATGTGGAGAACATTAACTGTTTTATATTTAGTTATTAAGGGAAAATAAAGGAAGAAAGATGAGTGATAATAAATAGAATTGAAGAGAGAAATATGGAAAATAGAAAGGGAAAGTAAGGGAGACAAAGTGGACAGGCTTTAACAGGAGAGGAGTTGTTGGGTAATAGACGGCTGAATCCGTCCTTGTTGTCGGCCCTACGTGATCAAATGGCATGAAAATGGACATTACAAACACCTCATATGTTTTTTCTGTAACACTGTTTCTCCTAAATTGAAACCTTGATGCATGTGAATTTTCTTTGCTTTTCGTCACTTCATTGCCCTAGCTAGTTAGCTAGCTAGTACTCCTCTCCTTCTTGTAGACCAATTAGGCATTTTTATTGTAGACAAATTAGCATATTTGTTAAGGAAATGGTCATATAAATATTAGTTGAGGCAATTGTTGTTAATAACCCGAAAAATTTGATGTTTATACGGTTTCTTTTGATTTTTATGTCTATTTTTTTACTTATAGCAGTGACTGGATAATGTCACTATCAGTTGAGGTTAAGTTTCTAAGTCTACGTATTATTGCAAATAATGTTTCTAGGAAATCCATTGTAATTATATAATTTAGAATATCAATGGTTTTACATGGTGTCTCTAAGAGTTTCAGTCTTTTGAACCGACTACAAGACAAATTTCAACTCTAGTGTTTTGGTCGTAGCTTAGAGCTCATCGATCTACCCCCACAAACTTAATGTTGCTTAATCAACTAAATCACACTGGCCATTGAGTAATTTGTTTATATGGTATTTACTCTTTTTCCCGACAATGTATAACCTAATAATATACATTTTTGTTTCCGATAAAGCAAAAGATCAACGAGACATTAAAGTGAGTCTAAAGCATCACAACTAGATTAACATCTTTGAGATGCTCCATCATATGCCGCCTACCAATAATATACATTAAAACCCAAATTTTACATACATAAAAATATTTAGAACAATACTTTTGAATTTCTTGTCACCATAATCTGCTCTGATTTCATAATTACGATATAATTAAAGTTGTGATAAATGGATAACTAAAAAGTTGTGAACTGGATTCAATGGAAGAGAGGGCCCCTCTTTCTACATGCTGCCTAATCCAAGTCTGCCATATCAACCCAAGATCTTAAACATTCTCCCATATGCTTGATAAAAATGTATTAAATTACTAATGTTTTAGTATATATTCCTTATCAATCTATATTTTTTTATGGGCGGCTTCATATGCTTTGAATTTAAACAACTTTAACTGAGAATAACTCATGATAAATTACCGACTCAAGATATATTCTCTAAATAAATAAATCAATCAAATATCCAAAAATCTTCCTTACCCCATGATAGATCGCCAACTCAAGATATATTCTCAGCTAAATTCCAAAATTTCATGCTTATTGTGCCCTATATATTCTGCAGGCTAGTTACTCTAATGAGTTTCAATATACATTACGGTCCATGTTAATAATATTGTGGTATTTAACATGTAGATGGAATAACCATTTCTCTTGTTCTTTTTAAACACAAATAGTAAGATGGACAAAAGGTACAATATTTCTATAAAGCACATGGAATTTATTCAATTGGATTGCCATATATGGTGAGTTTTATGATAATATTTATGTTTGGATATAAATTACTCTTAGTATTGATGATTAAATAATATGAAATTTATTGATATGGTAGAACAATAGCCCCCGATTGAGGCTATGTGGACTAAAGGATTGTTCCATCCTTGTGTGTTTATTAGACCTTCTTCTATTGCATTGTTTTACGAGGTATTGTACGTTTTAGATTTTCTTAAAAGTGAATTAATGAAGTGTCTGTAAAATGTCCCTTACCTAATGAATTAAACTCACATGATGTACATTTTAGATCTTAGATGAGGTGTCTGACTTTATCTGCCGCAGTTGCTTTATGGCTAAAGTTTCAAGACCAATGTGAATTCGTGATTCAGTTCGTATCTGGTTGGATTGACCTAAAAGGACGTTTTACATGCTTCATCTAGAAGGGAGTTGTGGAACTTGAATCGTTTCTGTGTTGACAGACGATTCATGCGCCTACTCAATACTCTGAATGATCACTCTGCATTTTTTTGCAATTCGGTTTCGCGTCCACACGTGGGTTCACTGGATTGTCCGTGGTAGTGATTGTTTAGGGTTTTTTCTTTTTATACCACTTATGTACTGAATCGTTGTATCATCCGTTTCAGATTGTTTTTGTGGTTTACTGGGTCAGGTACATGCCCCCAGTCTTGTACTTCCTGGTTCTTCTTTAATTTATTTTCTTTTTGACTTGAAAAAAAAAAGGTGAGGTGGTATTCATTTTCCTTGGTTTTAAAACAATGTGAAATACAAAAACAATTTGTTTAATTGAATTGTTGAACTTCATTTGGAATATTTTGATGCCCTATATATTATGTGGATTGTGCAAAGACTTTTGTTTTTCCCGAGTAACCAAAGTTTGTATAAAAATTATTCTTATAATTACTATTGTCTCAGCTTTTGGTAGAAAAATAATTGCCCGTTTTTGTTCTTGTTCAGTAACATCTTCTTTTGGAGAAGAAAAAAAGATAAGAGACACTAAGATTACAAAAGTTACTATTTTCAATCATATTGAATTTGTAGTTAACTTGTGAATGGGGCACATTCTTGTCTTCCATTGCTTACATCATGCTTGCATCAAATAATACACCCAGAATTTTCAATGCAGGTCCAATTTAAAACAGTGATTCTTTCATCAATTTGGTTCAACACCTTGTGTCTGAGTATTGTTCAAAACCTTCAAATTTGGTACAAGTTTCTCTTTATTATTTTTTTTCATTTTTAACTTTATATAATATAATAATTTTTTTGTTAATTGACTGCAAACACTAAAATGTAAATGAGCCCTAGGGAAGATAATGTGTAACATGATGTTCCCTTTCACAAAAAAGATAATGTGGTTCTTTTTAGTATTGATTTTTGGGATCTTTTTCATTAACCTTGCATATGTGAATTTTTTCCAATGAAACAAATTATTTATGGAAGGGATAAATGTGAGAGAGATTTATGGTAGAAAAAGATATAATGATATTATTCGATTGTTCTTGTCGGTTGATTTTTATATATGTTTGTGTGACGTGTGTATTCTATATCTACATGAAAATGAAATTAAAGTATAGATTTCATTTTTTGGTCAGCCTTTAATCAAAGAAAGTGAATATAGGTTGAAGAGTGGTCATGCTCATCAAGAAAGGCTGGTTAATTTCTGCAAAAAGTAGTAGATTTTTTAATAGCTCGTACAAGCCTCTACTTTCTGTGTCTGAAAAGTTTAAACTTGAATGGATAGAAATGTCATAAACATATATGATCTGCATTTATGTACTTACTTAGATTAAATACATAGGATTAGTATAGGACTATTCTTATGTCATTTTGTGTGTATATTTTATTTATTTTCTACCTTTTAGTTCTTTAACCCAAAATTATGTTCACCTTTATGGTCAAAAGTAAATTAATTGTATTAAAAGAAGTAATCAAGGTCCATGTTTTAAAACCTGAACCGGTGATCGATCCGGTCAAGGCACTGAGTCACTGAACTACTGGTCGAACCAGTGGGTCACTGGTCGGATCGCATGACTATTGACCTGATCTATATAAAAATATTTATGACCAAATATTACATTATGATGAAATTTTGATGAAAAAAACCCTGTCATCATTTTCTATTTAAAGTTCGTACATTGAAAAAAGTGTATTCACAACTACAAGTTTGCAAGTTAATTTCTTAACTTCAGCACAATTCAATTTCAAGCTAATTCCAATCCAAATTCAAATTAACTCATACATTAAACAATAATATTACATAAAAAACCTCACAAATAGCATTTGGGTTGGGAGTATGCGTTACTAGGGTTTTTGTCTTTATATATGTCTTGCCTTTTATTTATAAAAAAAAAAAAAAAAAAAGGTAAATGGGCCGGGTGGGTTAAACTGGATCAGCGGTCCGTCCACTGACCCGGTCGGGTTACACCAAGTTTCAGTTGGCTAATTGTATATCTGGTCTTATTGCCTACCCAAACCGCTACACCCTCCAATTCACGGTCTGATCGGTTCGACCGACTAGGTCGGTCTGGGTTTTAAAACACTGATCAAGGTTCTAAGGATTAATTCCATGTTGATATTAACTTATGCTCAAATGGGAAACTGGGAATTTTAGATTTAACTCTTGGAATTTTTAACCCATATAGAAAGTGAAACGAAAAGCAGATTTCTATACATTATAAATTAATAACATCTAGCTTTTATTGATATGAACTTGTCAAAAAGAAGAAGAAGAAAAAAAAGCTTTTATTGATATGAAGATTTTACTACCATTTTTGGTGAAACAAATCAAAAGTGAGAAAAAAATTATATATATCATAAAGCTTTAAATGAACCGTCTCATCAAAATGAAAACATAGTAGGGTCATTTATTGAAGAACATTTTATATCTTTCTTTCTCTGCATTTGTTTCTTTCTACTTTGCACTAAGGTGCAAGTCTGTAATCTTTTATGACCATAAAAAGGTTAAAACAAATGGAAAAATAATGAGTTCCAATTCATGTGTTTCAAACTTTAGGTCCATCATGCCAAACAAAATAATTATAATTTTCTTACCGTGATATATGACATCATCCAAATATAATGTACATGACCATGACTAATTTTCTTCATCTTTGCGTTAAATTCACTTCTTAATGTAATCATAATCACATATAATACTTATACATGACCGTGACAAAGTCATAATTTACCCACTTGTAGAATTAAGAAAATGTATTGCTTAAAGAATTGTCTCTTTTTCTTGGTCCCATGACCAAAAACAGTATGGTTTGATCTCAATTAAGGTTTATGATATGCTTCTATGACCACAATATGACTTCTATCAAAATCGCATTATAGCATATCCAAGGTATGGTTCTTCAGATTTAAGAGTGGACAAAAACTATTTTATAAGATTGGAGGACTTATAAACCAAATAGATTGTTATGTTGGTGTTGTCATGAGACTCTAGAGTATGTTTCTCTCATAGTTTTAGATTCATTTAAAATCTTATATATATATATAAGTTAATAAAAGGGTTATGACCATTAAAATAAATGTTTTGTTAACGAATGCCTCTAAATACTTCTTAAAAAATTTAATTATTATAATTTTGCAATGCATTGAACAATTAAACTTTTCATAAAAATCAAATTATTTTGCATAATATAAACAAAAATAGAGTAAATTAGGAGACAGGAGTGTTGTTCCATCACACGCGTGAGTGGTAAAGTACAGAATGGCGCGGCGCATCAACATTCAGCATCTCATTTGTTGTTCTGATTTTAGGCTTTGAAGTGACTTGAGCCTCAGTGATATGTTCACTTCCCACGAATGATTGGAAAAATAATTAATATCATATTAAAAGAAAAATAATTTTTTTTATAAACTAAAAGAAAGTTTATTTTAGTATATTAGAATATTTATAAAGTTGATTCTACCTATTTAAAAAAACAAAAAATAAAATTATTCTACCTTATTTGAAATTTTTTTTTTTTATTAAATTACCCATAAATGATTTCGGAGTAATTTACCACTATCAAAAAAAATTTCAGTTTTTTCATCTTTTTTCTTACAATCAAATACTACTTTCATTTATAGAATATCAAATTTCTTCATCTATTTCATTCAACATGTGATCTCCATATTTTTTGTTCTATAACCGAATTCTGCTTGTTATTAGGGGTAAATTACCCCAATTCATCAAGGGATAATGTAGGCTTCACCGTTTTGGTTTTTTCTTAAAATCAATTACCATTTTCATCTCAAGAACAACAAACTTCTTCATCTATTTCGTTCAACATGTAATATTCATCTTCTTCAATCCATAATCGAATCATACTTATCATTAGGGGTAAATTACCCCCAATTTATGAAGGGGTAATGTAGACCTCGCCTTTGAAAATGCCTTCCGGCTTCTAAATCTAACTCTTTGACTAATGAAAGTTATGTTAAACTTTTATTGCAATAAATACAATAAAAGTAATATTAAACAATTCATCTCTTAACTTAAATTTTGATAACATTTTTGTTATTTATCTTTTTGTTTTCTCGATTTAATAATTTATGTTTACAATTAGGTAACACTTTCGTCCTTTATCTTTTTCTTTTTCTAATATAGTCATTTATGTTATAAAATGTCAAAATTTTTATCTTTTTATCATAACAAAAAAATCATAAAAAAACTTACAAAAAATTCATCAAACTCATAAACAAACTCAAATCTTCATTATACAAACATAAAATCCCAAATTTGATTGAAAAAATCTCATAAAAAAGGCTAACAATATTGACATTTTATAACATAAAAAACTAAATCGAAAAAAGAAAAAAATAAAGGACGAAAGTTTTACCTGATTATAACATAAAAGATGAAATCGCAAAAACAAAAAGACAATGGATGAAAATATTGTCTGAAATTAAGTCAATAGACAAATTGTGTAATTTTAATTATAATAAAAGAGTAATGATAAATTGACAACCAAAAGGTTATCTATATACAAATCTTCCATCAAACAATTCATAATGTTGATAGAGAGAGTTGATCTATGTCTTGAGGTGTATGGATCAACTCTTTGTCAGATATCAACGACAAAATTGAATCTTTACTCTTATTTTAAAGATATTTTAAACACAATAACATAAATAATTTATTTTAAGAGTAGTATATTTGTTTGGCAAATGCTAACATGTGTTTCAATAACACATATTAAAGGTTGCGTATTTAACTTTTTTAAAAATCCAAATATTATTTTTTTCATGAAAAATTTTGATTTTTAATTTCCTTAACATAGTTAGAACACTTATTTATATAGAATCCGTTGATATATGTAAATGAGTCAATGAGGCTAATTGATTGGTAATAATGATCAACAAAGGTGATGATTAATATCCAACTCCTAGGTTATCCATGGAAGAAGTAGTAGGAAGAATATATGGCCCATACCAATTAAGAAGAAGCAAACATGACATTGATCCTAGTAGATGTGGCCTATAAATTTGTCTTTATGTCTCCTCAGCCACTTTGATTTGATTTGATGATTCTGTTTTTAATTCTTTTGGGTTTTTGTTACACAAACCAGAAGACATGGACTTGCACACTTCACACTCTCATAAGCACGCTCTCACTACACAAACACGCAAATTCAGAAGACATAAACCTAAAGAAAAAGACATAACCCATACGTAGAAGAATAATGATGTCGTCATGAAGGATGATTTATGAGAAGCAAACTCTGACGCAAACCCAACTTTGTTTTTACACATACAAGAAAAGTAATGAAAAGTAAACCCTAGGTAGGTTACACTTACAAACATTGATATTCAAATCCTCTGATTCAGCCGTTAAAGTAAGAGACATGACGGCTTTTCTCAGCTTTTGTTCCTTAACTTTCCTTACCATGACGTTAGCCCAACGTTGACTGCTTTTTCTCACGCCTATTTTACGTAGTAGTACTATTTTATTTTATTTTATTTTTTGGTCACATTTTTATTTAATTAATTTAGTTAGAAAAAATTGTAACTACTAAATTTGATAGAAAAATATTGAATTTTACTAAAATTCAAAAAAAAAAAACTTGGTGCAGATATTTAGATAAAATATCTACACCAAATGATATTGAATTTTTAGAAAAATAACTACACCAAATGATATTGAATTTTACTCTTAATAGAAAAATACTAAATGTTTAGAAAATTTTGATAGAATTTTTTTTGTATAACTTAATGCCTATATTGAGTATGGTGATTGTACGTAATATAATAATAAGGGTTTTGTTAACGAGTGTCACCGGAGCATTCTTTAAGCATACTAAATTTAGTAATTATTATTTTAAAATATCAAAGTTTTCAATTTCCAATGCACTGATTACACAAACTTTTATAAAAAAGTTACCATTTAAAGTCCTTAACCAGTGCCCGGGGCACTAGTTAACATTTCCCTAATAATAAATAGTTATGTGAACTATTAATTTTTTTCTAGTTTTTTTAAGAAATCAAATCAGCCCACATAAATTGACACCAAGAAAAATCAATCATGATGCCTTGAAGGAAGCATGCTTCAAGATCTCAAACCAACTCAATTTTTTTGTTTGATAAGGCAAGGGCACACTAACATAGAAAAAGGAATGGAAGACACTCCACCTAAGTTGGAATGTCTTACATATTCCAGTCATTGTCAGGTGCTCATATATATTATTAAAAAAAAGGAAAAAGAAATATAAAAAAAAAACTGGGGGGACATAAACCTAACTTAGTAATCCACACAAAAGTGTAGGTCAATCCAAGCGGGAAATACAAAAAATTAAACAACACAAGTGGATAAGTCTGCCTCTAATTAATCATAAAACTAATCAAAGGTCTTCAGTGCGGTGATTGGACCGTCCGTCAACACGAAAGCGGGTCTATGTACCATTAACTCCCTGCATATCACAGCAAGCTAACTCGCTCTTTCGAGCCCCACAATCCAAGTCAACTGCCAACACAATACCAAGTTCGTACACCTACAGTTCATTGTTACCAGAACAGTAAATTATATGCCATTTCTAGCCAATTTGTCCGGGTTCAATCACAAAGGATTGAAGCGGGTTTAAGACCATCCCCAAATTCCCGACTCGACCGACGCAATCTCATAAACATCGAACCCTGCAAATCTCAACAGATTTGAACAGATCAAGAACCCAATGATAGAAAAAGAAATCAGCAAGAACCTGAGAGAGATGGGGCCAAAGAAAAAGAAAAAAAAACCACAACCGAAAGCAGAAGAACGTCTTGCTCCGACCCAACGGGTTGCGAAGAAAACAAACAGATCCAAAACGTTAATTCGGCGATACCCTAACGGGTTTGAATTGAAACCATACCCTAACAAGTTTTAGAAACACAGCGAACGAGATCTATCAAAATCACCAAGGTGAGCGACGAATTCGTTTCAAAGAACCATAACTACAGCCTCAACAAACCGGCCACCGCCAAACAAAGTCGCCATCGTGTTTGAGAGCTACCCCACATGGGGTTTGGTGATGTCGCGACGTAATCGTCGATTGCACCACTATGATTGAAAGGCTACATCGCAGATGGTTTGGATTGAGGGTGAGGTGAACAGCGGCGGAGAAGGTTTTGTTTAGAGAGAGGAAATTTTTGTATTAACTATTAATACAAAAATGAGTTGAACTATTAATTATTTTGTATTACACCAAATTTAGGATGGAGGTAGTATAGTAAAAACACTATTATCTCTTCTTTTTATATACTTTTTTTTTATTTTTAATTTGTATGAAATGTTCAAACAAGGGGCGGGGGAGTAATCTGCTTTAGTAAAATTTTCTCCAATTGTATCCACAAATCCTAACTCGGCTAACAAAATGCAACAATTACTTAGTGGAACGTTGTGATCATAGTTCAAACCCTTGTGTTGTGTGAGTTTTAATGACTTTTCTATTTCATCTATCTACTAATTATTTTTACTCCAACTATATTACTTAATGCCTATATTAAGTAGGGTGATTGTAAGAAATCAAATCAGTCCACATAAATTGACACCGAGAAAAATCAAACATGATGCCCTGAGGGAATGACGCTTCAAGATTCCAAACCAACTCAAATGAGTTGAACTATTAATTATTTTACATTACACCAAGGGTTCTTTAAGTTTGAATTTTGTAACAGACTAGTCTTTAATTTATTTTTGTCACATCTAAAACCTTTAGTTTGAGGTTTGTAATAGATTGATCATTTAAGTTATTTTATTCACACATAAGTTATTTAAGTTTGTAAACGTTTTCGATTTAGTCCTTATGCCACATTATCGTTTTGTAACGTTAGGTTAACCAAATGACTAAATTGAAAACGTTTACAAACTTAAATGACTTATGTGTGACCAAAATAACTTAAGGAACAAATATGTTACAAACCTTAAACTTAAAAGAACTCATATGTGATCAAAATAACTCAGAATCAATCTGTTACAAACATCAAACTTAAAAGATCCTCATATGTAATTTAGCTTATTACAAACAATTTATTTATTATTTTAAAAAAAACAATTTATTTAATACAAATGTATTTCAAAAAGGACAATCATAATGAGGTGGAGGCTTCGTATGAAAGAATGAAATTAATGGAGCTTTTTCTTTTGAAGAAAAATTAATGGAGCTTAATTAGGGAGTGTTATTTAATTTTGTATATTTCTATTTGGCCTTTTTGTGTTTGTCGTTTTCACTTTGAGTAGCAGCATAGCAACAGCATGCAACAACAGCACCCAAGAAACTGAACAGAACAATTAAGTTCCATTCCTATACTAGTAATTTAGTCCTAACTAAGAGAGAGGGATGGGCTTCAACACCCAATGCCATGTCCACGCCCTCTTATTTTTAGGAACCTAACACTAACTTTTTCAGAATTAAATAGTAAACGATCAAGTCAAGGGTGTATCGGTGTTGGGATCTGACGGTGCTTTTGTCTCACCTTGTGTTTTCCAAACTGTCATTCATGTTTCAGGGTATGTCTGTCTGATCTCCATGTGCTGTTTGGGAACTCATTTGTTAGTGGATTGATTGGTTTACTCAACAAAATTGTGCTTAATTTCTGTGACCACTTTCAAAACATTTATTACTACATGCATCATCTATTCAATTTGCACACCACCGTGTCTTATTTAGGGACGCATGCATGCACACATGGTATGCTCAATTACATTATGTAATTATTTTGTTATTGTTTAATAAAAGAATGTTTAAATGAGTTGGGTTTTGGTCTCCGTGAATTTATTTCTGCTAGTACCTGGTAGGAACATTGCATAATATATACAGGGGTTGAAGTTTGAATTATGGACACTACACTTATTCTTTTTAAAAAGAATTTCTAGCGATTAGACTATTTGACCAAAATAATTAGTTAGATTTCGGATGTTGACGTAAGGATAAACCTTAATACTGAGCATCATGAGAGATATTTACTATTTAAGTGTTGAAGAGGTCATTACAGTAACATTGTATTAGGAAGAAAACTAAGCCCCTCAAAACCCTCGTCTCCCAAAGCTATTCATTCTTTCCACTTCCTTCTTTCTTTATTTTCAAATCCTCCCTTCTTCTCCCCTCCAAACTCTCAAACAGAGCCTAAGTGTATAAATCGTTACATATATCTATTTGAGCTGCGTCTTAAGGACATGCTTTAGGTACTCTAGCCGAATATACCAAATGTCTATTATTAGAAGTAGTGGTATATGTATAAATGGAACACAACTCTTACCTTAATCATAAGTCGATTTTGTGAATTTGAATTAAGTTTGAGAAAGTTCTAGAAATAGGGCACACACCTACAAAGGTGCATATAACTCTCTTGGGTTAATTTATAAACCAATTTCAGATAAAAGGAACTTTTTTTGTCCGGTAAAGTTTTCTACTTGACCACTGTTACTGTATAGTCGAAAGAGAGCTAAGGAAGGGCAAAGATCTTTAATAGTATATAAAAAGACAAGACTTGACTTGTGAGAAAAAAGGTTGTTAATCTATACACCAACAATCTTTTCATATTCCAATATTCTTGAATAGTTTTTATTCTTAGTGATGTATATTCTCTTTTGCATTGTAAGGGTCTAGTTCTAAATATAAGTGACACTTGAAACCAAGTTATAACCCTAAACTCATGGGAACTTGCATTTGACTATTTAAAAAAGATTACACAGAGGAACAAATAACAAATCACTGCATTCAATATTTTCATGCATTCATGTAATCGGTCATCGATTGCCGTTTGATCAAGATAAAAAAAAATTTAAATTTAAACTCAATATTTGAAATTATTAAAGTCATCCTTTTGTAGACCATCGTATCAAGATCGAACGATTGTTAATGAACTTGAATGCGTGATGGCGGGAAAATATTGACTATAGTGAATCCAATTTCCCAAATAATCTACTTCCTTACGCAATCTATATTAATCGATTTATTTGATCATCTCATATGCATTAAAAATATGTATAAATAAAAGAGAGATGATATTACCCTCCCTTGCTTCCAATGTATTTGATTAAAGATTTATTGTAAGAGGTTTGAGTACCCTTGTGCTTTTTTTTATACTTCACCTTGCTTTTAGGCTTTTACTTTCTCTGCTTACAGTTCAAATTAAGTGAAAACTTTATATATCCAAGATTGTACATTGCCATTCTCACGTCATGGACACGTGATTATTCCATCACCATGCATCCCTCGTATATTTAGTATGGTTTATCATATTTGCGTCCAATAATAATATTTTGAGGGGTTGTGTCCAGTAATAATTGTGTCTCGCCTATTCTTACTTTTTTTCTTTCTTTCTTTTTGACATAATAATTTTTTTTAAAATAAAAAACAACCTTTTATCCACAACTGCAAAACATACTTTTTAAAATATGTTTTCGAAATCCCTTAAAAAAGATGTTTTGAAATCAGTTATTACAAAATCGATGTAAAACAAGAAGCATTGTTGTTGTTTGATATATAGCTACCAAAAAACTTGTGACCTATAATTTCCTTAATCTCTTCCTAACACGATTAGCATGTAATTGACTTTTTCTAACATGTACTTTTATAGGTCTATTCTATTTCAGACAAAATTCTACAAACTTCTCTACAACGAAAAATACCATTCCTCTCTAATAATTTAATATTTTTATCCTAGCATGTCTTTTGTGCTACCACTCATCCATATTTCTTATATCTACAAAAAAAAAAAAATAGAAGCTTGAGAAAAGATAATATGCAGATTTCTTAAATATATATATATATATATATATATATAATATGCAGATGAACTAGTTTTATGTCCACTCGCAATCATTGAAAATCAAGTATTTGAATATTGTTTTTAAACTGGTTAGTCCCTGCAAAGTCAAGAGCTTTCAACTTTAATCCATATTAAATTTTAGTGGTAATTTTAATCTCTATAATATTGGTGTTGGTAAAAAAAGTCTATTTTAAAAACTTACAAAAAGTGGATATTGTTAGTCCTCAAAATAGTTACTATAAGATGCAAATAGGGTCTAAAAGTGAGCAAGTATTTTTAAGATTTTTTTTTTTGAAGAGGCAGTATTTTTAAGAAATTAAACTTTTTTTTTGAGATTTAAGAAATTAAACTTAAAAGCTCATGATTTTGTAGGGATTAAAAACATAACTCACCATTTTTAAAAAGAGATTGTGGCAATATGATTTTGTAGGGTCTAAAACATACTTAACCCTCCATATTAAATTATAAGTTTTCCAAATCATATATTCAACGGATCGGGTTTAAAAGCCCAAAACCACCCTTATTATTCCCGTCAAATAGCCAAGCGTGAGTTAACCCACGCAGGTGTATTTTCAGTGAGTTAACTCACGTAAGACGGAAATGAGCAAAAGCAGATGGGAGAAGAGCAATTATCTTAACATAATGAATGGATAATGAAGAAATTTGACTAAAAACTAAAATGAAATATCACAACAAGTTGTCATGTATAATATAAATAAATAAATAAATGTTTCAAGCTAACTTGACCCTGGTCTGTACACATAATTGTCCACCAGGCACCTGTAGGGGAAAATGCAAATCTTTTGAAGATATGCAAGCTAGCCAGTAGCACTGATGAAATATTACATCAGTAACCGATTCAGCAGCAAGGGAAGACATGCCTATAACACTACAAAACACCGACATCTAAAAAGCCTCCAAGGCAACAACATCTGCTAAATTTTACAGTCTTGAAAAGATAAATGACTCTACTCAATAAAACCATTATCCTCAAAGGTAACAAAGCATCAAGTTATTGTCAGTCCAGAAAACTTGCACCTGTCTTCAACTACATGTTATACAACATTTACTATGTTCACATCTGATTATATAGTGATAATCAGATTCCAATAGTAATGTTAAGGGTAGAGGTACAAAGGTTGTTCTAAGACACCTTTGCTTACCTCAAAGAGATGCTATGGGACTCAGAATTGGGAATTTTATTGGCGAGAAATGGGGACCATAGGCATTGAGGAGGGCTGGTTGTAGTAATTTCCATCAGGCCCCTGAAAACCTTGATAAGCATTCATTGGAGGTGTATAAGGAGATATGTTGTTCATGGAAACCCCAGCTGCAGGATAGGTTGCCATCGATGGCTGTTGCATCACACCATAGCTATATGCCATATTGTTAACGGATCCAACATTCTGCATGAATTGCGGCACAGGGTATTGTTGAGGTGTTGGTGGCAGTGGGGGTAATGGGGGAGGTGATGATGAGGGTGGAGGTGGCGGCTCATTTGGAGTAGATTGCTGGTTGGATGTTTGGGTAGGTTCAGAAAGAGAATAGGGAGGCAATGGTTGTTGAGGATTCTGAGATGGCACATAAGATTGGTCATTCTCAAGCTTTGTCCTTTTCTCGGCATGATAATCAGCAGAAGACCCTGTCATCTGATTTCCTATGACACCCTCTGATGCTAAAGAGGATAGCACATAAGACAGCATCTGGGCAGAGGATGTGGAAGCAGTCAGCTTTGCCGCCACTGCAGCGGCTGCAGATTTGCGTGGATCTTCCTCGCTGTGTCCAGAATTTTGAGAAAACATCACTTGTGGTGAATACATTAAGGGGGCTGATTGCTCCCCGCCAGAGATAAAACTTGCAGGTGTCATGGAGGTTTGAATTTCCTTTGAGCTCTGTTCAACTAATGACTGAATGTTGTTGCCATTCAGTAATTGTTGGCAGGTATTGTTGGAATGCTCCCACTGAACACGTGCCGCCTGAAATATTTAAAAACACTAGTCAAGTACTCAAATATTTGAAAGATACTCATGCCGCATTGGGAAACAATGTTCTGACGTAAAACATAAGATATTCAAAAATTGAATGGGATGAAGATGTTTATCATACAAAAGATATTCTAGAAATTATAAAAGACCAATATAACAGATTAAGATAATGCATATTGAAAAGACCAATATAACAGATTAAGATAAGGCATATAGAAGATGATAATGCTCCTCAATTATAACTTCAAGAGAAAACTTTTCCAAATTAACCTATCTCATCTCTATACATCAAAACTTGCAAGGGCTGCCACATTTACTGGTTCCATGCTAAGGAAGTTCTAAATGATCCGTCTGGTGGGTGGGACTTGGGAGCCTTTTCTAATTGATTAATTAAAATAAAGAGTAAATATAAAATATTAATTCTAATCCTAAGGTACATAATGATACCTATCAATCTCAATCTTGTCATAAGAACCCCCTCCCTACACAAATCAACAAATACACTCTTTCTAGTGTACGAGAAAGCACTAAAGTTATTTGTGTTAAATAAAATTACCAGTATTGACCAAGATAAATGCCCTATCATTTAGTGCTCTTGTCTATTGACTAATCAACAAATTTGTGTAGGTTCCATACCTGAATCTGGCTACGGACTTGACCCAGCTTGAATTCCTGAAAACAAAATCATGTTAGAATAATATACTATTTTCGGTAGTTCAGAGGGTTAGTAAATTTATAGTGTTAAAAAAGACCTGATCCTGAAGAGCCTCTCTCAGGTGAGAGACAAGGCTGGCTCTTGAAGATTCTATTTCTGTTAACTGATCAATGCAGTCCTTTAGTATGCCATTATGCCCCTGGAGTTCATTCACTACTGCAGATCCATGGAATTTCCCTGCACATAGATGATTGAGTCATATTAACTGGAAATGATTATAATAATATTATTTACTTAACTTGACAAGACAAGCGCGAAGAACAAAAGATGAATTGATTTAAAAGCAAGTTAAGATCAGGCATTAACTTGAGCTAATGTAGTCAATCACTAAGCCAAAATGATTTAGTCATGTAACTCTAATGACTTGAGCAAATGCAGTCAATCACTGACAACAAAATGACTTGGTCCATGTAACTTAAATGGTTATTGACAGAGTACAATGTTGTGGACTTGATTCATGTATTCGCGCAGTTGCTCTTACTTGGAAGAATAATAAGGTTTGCTTGTTTAATTAACATTTGTAGGTATTATCTCTATATATTGGTAATTGAAGTTAATCATGGCAGAATTTGATTCCTATTAGGTACTGTATTGGCAAGAAATGTCCTATAAGACTGCAATTTAATGGCTATCTTCTGCTGTGTTTCTCCCACCCTCTCTGTAAATCTCTTTATAGTTCAAAAAATAGTTTGACCTTATTTTACAGACAGATTGACAGCTCCATAGACAGGTTTACAAAATAATTCATGTTTGCAAGTTATTTTATTTATTTTGCAAGTTGCTGTGTTGACACTATTTCAGTTAACACCAATTAGCCTTTGGACATTCAGGTAAAACAGATACAGTAGTAAAGGAAAGAAAACAATAAAAGAAAATGAGCAGTGAGCTTTGCTTGCTTAATGCAGAGCACTCTGCAATTAGGAAAAAAGATTATCGTAATAAAATTTGACATACCTGAATTACTATCATGATCTATTTCCTTGTCTACTTTCTCAAGAGAACTAATGGCATTCCGGCATTTGCTTAATACAGCATCTTCATCTGTCTGCCCTCCATAAACATACTGATACCCTGAAACTATTCTATCCAATGCATTCCCAGCAGATGGCCTCTGTAAAAGGTAAAATATAATATAGGAGTTACGATCAGCATGCAGAGAATATATATGAATACATATAAATACAGAAACATTACCAGTTTTACATTCATAGGTTTCACATTTGTAGGTTTCGCGTTCATAGGTTTCACATCACGGTTATTGTTTTCCGCATGCCTCCCAACAAATTCTTCCTTAAGAATTTGACCACGAGAACCAAAAACTTTTCTTTCATCCCATATACCAATCTGCATAAACGAGAAAGAGATGATACATTCAATGAAATTTCATCGATGCCAATATTTAATATTTGACATAAATTTTTTACCACAAACATTTTGTAGGGGCCCAGAGTGTTCTCCATGAAATTTGATTAGTCTTTGATAGACATAATCTTTGCAATTGTTACGTATTATATTTCTTATTTCTCTAGGTGATGTGGGACTAAACCTACCACTCAACCCATCACACTAAGTTTGCTGGTGAAAAACATAGTTACAACCTACAAGTCCATTTGTGGTTTAAAGCAAGCACCAAGGGTCTGGTATAGTTGAATGCAAAAGCATAATATCGAGCAATGGCTTCAATCACAGATCTCATCTGTGGTAATTGGGATATTGCCTCAAATCTAGTACTCCATGAGTTGAACAAACACATTAAGATTGAAGAACCAATTTGTTACGTAACCTAGTAACCACAGTCTACTTTCTTGACCACCATGTGACCAGGTTCGGACAAAGAAAGAAGGAAGCACCAGAAGTGAATCTTCTGTCGTCCGGGTTTGATGCCCAATCATCATCACAGTAGACTTATAGGGTGAATTGTTGGGAGCAGAAGGAAATAGTGAGTGTGCAATGATAGGGGAGAATGGAAACAAGAGGAATGGAAACAGATAGATGAAACTGGAGCAGGGATCTGAAAGCCTGAAACAGTTTGCAATATGGGAATTTAGACTCATATCTTTGGAGATATTCAATCTACCAGAGGATAAAATAAAAGGCATTTGTCACCTTTTTGGAAGTTTAATAGCCTAGAAAAAAGCATTCATGTGATCCAAAATAAAGTATGAGAATTGTAGGACTAGGGCCTATGTGGGGGAAAAAGAGCACATCCAAATACACCTTGAGAAGCTTGTAATCAGTGGCCTGTTTGAAAAGAGTGAGGTAAGAGGTGACAAAGTTGAGGGGGGCAGTAGATGTCTGTTTATATTAATAAATCAACAGTGAGAAAAGTATGATCCCAGAATTTGATGGGAGAGAAGCATGACTTAAGAGTATGAGACCATACTCAAATAGTCTGTTTGTGTTCTATAACACCATTTCAATGGTGTGTGTGGGCAGATAAGTATGCATATGACTCCTAATTCAGCAAAACACTTGGCGATTGGCCTAAGTCACCACCCCATCTGTTTGGAGGGCTTTAAGTGAAATGTGAAATTCCAGTTCTGCCTTGGCTTTGAACTGTGATAATAGAGAGATAATGAAGAAGAATTCAAAGTTAAACCAATAAATGATTACATTGGTGCACTTTAAGCATCAGATAAACCTGATAGCGCCCAATAAGAAAGTTATCTTCAATGAGTTCCACATAAATGGAGTGAGAGAAGGTAAGTGAAGCACTTGTCAGAATTGTACACACCCGGAACAACATTCAACGGTGGTGCATTGATGGAAGAAGTATGGCTGGAATTTTGCGAAGGAAGGGAAGCAAGTGCTATTGAAGTGGCCATTTGGATCAATTGGCTCGGGATACGATGCTAGATTCAAAGACATTAGGGTGCAGGAAATCTATTATCGATTAAGGGTCCGTTTGGATTGGCTTATTTTAGAGCTTATGCAAATAAATAAGCATTAATGTATTATTTATAAGTTTGTTAAGGTAATTTATGAAAAAACAACTTATGAATATACAATTTTTGTTAGTGAGATCTTATGAATTAACATAAAAGCTTAATTATTTGCATAAGCTCTTTTTCATAAGCTCAATCCAAACAGGCCCTAAAGAGAGTACAAAAACAGCTAGAGATAGAATTTGTGAAATTGTAACTGAACCGTATTAGAAATTAATTAATTGGTTACAATCTTATAGAGAGTTGAGTGGTTTAACTACAATCTGAAGTGTACTTAGGGAAGGCATACAAGACAGGATTATGAGCTAATGCCATGGAACTTTAATTTTCACATAAAATAGCGGTAGTAGTGAATGGAATGTGGATTTCAAGAAACAGATTTTTGACACATAGGAATTTTACTGTGGAAGTAGCTAAATTCCTTCCATACTCATCCTTAATACTCGAGTATTATATAATCTTAGAAATTAGGTTGGACCTAATTCAACCCCACTAAACCGGCTTGTAAGGTAAGAGAGGTGTCCATTCTTTATAAACTTTTTCTGATCTTATCTCTAGTCAGTGTTGGACTTAAATTTTTCCAATACACCCTATCAAGCCCAACACTATTGGATTAAGTGTGTGGAAAATATGGTGAGTCGTCGAATGGATCTACGATAACCTCTTACACCATCTTAGGGATCAAGAAATCTATGATTATTAAGATCATGAAACTATAGAAAGAACAAACTTACTGCTGTACTGTGAAAGAAATGAATTAGTTGGCTGCAATCTATAACATACAGATACTTATAGTAAACTGATCAGTACAATTACAGCCTAACTTACACAGTTAGTTAGCTAGGTAATATATATAGCAAAAGGATTAACTACGTTAAGCTATTACACACAATAGTTCACATATAAGAGAGAATCTGAGGAGTTTTTTAATTGTATTAACTGAAAATGAAAAGCTGCTTGATGCAGAGATTACAACCAGTATTTGTAGATTGGGACCAAGACTGCATAACTGTAACAGCTAGGCATACAATGAACTGAATGACAGCTAGGAAAAACTGATACTATGTAACAACCTCCAACAAGATAAGATAAAGCCAGAATTGTTCTACACCCAAGAAACCTTTTCTCTCATAGTATATGTACATATTAAATAACAGAACATACTAATTCTTTATATCCTCCAAAGTATAGCACTATACTAGGGTATCAGATCCAAGAAGACTAAACACTAAGTCTTAACATTTTTTGGTTTCTCCATTTGCCTTACAATTTATGAACAAAATAAAAGACGTTAATTAAGAACAGACAGATTGCATTCCACAGTAGAGTCAACATAGATGACGAAACCAGAAGAGATTAATCAAAGTTATTAACATATTTTGTAGATTGAAAGGTCTAAAAGAAACTAGTAGAGCTTTAATTAATTTATGGAAAGAAGCAGAAGAGATTAAGCCAAAAAGCATGCATCATTCACACATTTAGAAACAAGAATTATCAAAGTACCAGTCGACGCGCTTGGTTCCTTGCGTTGTCGTCTCCGTTTTGAATGACATCTCGAAGAGAATCTGGAAGAACCTTCCAAAATTCACCAACAAATTCAGAACCCTTTCGCCTGCTGTTTTGTAAAATATCATTTGCAAGAAACAGAAATGCCAATTTCTTCTCACGAGGAGAGCAATGGAACTGTTTAGCCCACGTTTCAACAACTTGTTTGGCTTTGTTCATATGAAATATGCACCAATGTGACAAAGCTAGACAAAATTAAGGAAGATATCCAAGGAGCGGAAAATATTTATAAGCAATGAATATTGAGAGAAAAAAACCACAAGAAAATCATATACAAATTTATGCGCGAGCTCGTGTGTGAATGAGAGAGTCCAAGCAAGTATTAAGATTAATATGGTACAGGATTATAGTTAGCCGACATTTGGTAAAGAAGGATTCATTGTTTACTATTAGTAAATGTATAGAACTTCATAACAAGTTCTGCAGTTGAGAAGGGGTATTCATTGTTGCAATAAACCAAGAGCAGAGGCGGGTGTTTAGCAAACCAGGTGAAGGAAGATTAAATCCGTGACAACATAACAAGTCTAATGTTCTAACTTAAAATTACTGTAAAACAAAATCAGGATAATAGGTGATGTTAGCCAGTAAACCATGGATGAACAAACTCAATAAATAGGAAACAGATGAAAACAACTGCGAGCTATTCAGGGAAAATATTCAGGGAAAATATACATTATAGCCCATAAAAACGATCTTGAAGGATACTCTCTATGCTTGTCTGCGAGCTATTCAGCTTGGCTAGTTTTTCCACTAAAATCTGTGGATTGAATGTGCTACCCATCCTTCCGATTAAAGTTGGCACAGCTAATCAACTAGCTTTAATCAAAACCTGTTAAAAAATAAACAAGGGAAACTCAAAACATTAGAATGAAATCAAGCATCGTGAAAAATCATATAAAAATAGATGAAAGATAGGATATATTGTTTGATACACAAGTACACACATAGCCGTTACAAAAACAAAAAAAAAATGTAGGTTGAGGAACCCTCCGATAGAACATTTCCTGCTAAATGTCATTGTTTTGAAATTTACTCATCCCTTCCTAAAGAAGTATATCAATAAGACAAATTCGACCAACTACGAATTTTTTTATAATTAGTCATGTACATAAAAGAGTAAATCATTTATTTGTGACCCCACAGTTCACAGACGAATGCACTACATCACCAAGAATACAAACGAGTATCAAACAATCGCAGGCGCAATTAACATGGATTTATGCAAACCAAACAGTGAATGCAAGGGTTAAATTAATGTATTAAATAATGGATAGACATAAACACAGTTAGAGCATCAACGAGTTACAAATCTAAAAATGGATTCAATTGAAGATTTTAGGTTTGCAATAAACCACAAAAAGCACAAGAGAAGAAAAAGATAGCTGGGAAGATATGAGCATTATGAAATATAAAAGAAAAGTAAACCTAGGCAATCAAAGCTTGAGACTAAGAAGACAATCCTTAAAAGATTGAGAGATTCAATATCTAATTGCTTTCAGTTTTAATTATAAATTTTCAATGTCAAATGAAACTTCTATACATAAATTTAATGTTGTTTATTTACACCCTAATCCAATGAAAGATGATATTTACCATTTATACAATATCAGATACCCGAAAAAGTTCAAAGAGACATGCACGCACGCAGAGCGCAGGTGCCAATACACATGGATGAATATGTGAAAGTCAAGCACGTGCTTTCTAATGTTACTGGCGTCAAACCACTAACGTGAATGAATGTGTGACAGACATGCATTCGAACAACAATATTTATGTGACAGACACACACTCACTTGCCAATATTAATGACATCAAACAACAAGCCACAACCAAAACACATAAAGCAGAAATACAGACGTAAAACATATAAGCAAAGGAAACACGACTAAACCCCGCCAACTCACATATATGCAATATGAATTCCACCAACTCACATTGAAAGGCATCAAGTACAAAGTTCATAATCAATCATGAAAAAATTATAGATTCCATCATGAATACACACTCTCATACAGATAGCATGAAGTACAAGGTTCATGATCGATCGTGAGAAAACCCTTAATACAGCCAGCTCTCAAATATGCATAAAAATTTAAATTTTACAAATGTAAAATCAAATTTTCCAGTTTCTCAAACGAAATTTCTTGATAAACTTCAAAATTCACATCAAAGTAACAATCATCTAATATAATAATTCTCTCAGTAAAAAAAACAACTTTTTTACATTAACCAATAATAATTCTCTCAGTAAAAAAACTACTTTTTTACATTAACCAGAAACTCGCACCTAAAGGCATAAAGTACGTAAATTCACAATCAATCATGAAAACAACAATAGAGATTCAACACAAGTATTGAGAAAACTGTATCCGAATTCTCCAATGTTGAGAAAACCCTAAACACAGCCAGCTCTCGGATGCATAAAAATATATTTTTTCCACATGTAAACCAAATCTCTCAGTTTCTCACACAATTTCTTTATAAACTTCATAAAATTTGCATCAAAATAACAATCATCCGATAAAGTAATTATCTCAGTAAGAAAACAACTTTTTATATTAACCAGTATTGTTTTCATCGTCAAAAACCATAAACTCGTGCCTAAAGGCATAAAGTACAAAATTCACATTCAATCACAAAAACAATCAAAAGAAATTCAACACAAATACTGAGAAAACTATATCAGAATTCTCCAACGGCCAAATCCTTGAAAAAACCCTAAACACGGCCAACTCTCAGTTGCATAAAAATCAAATTTTTATGGTTACTCACACAAAATTTCTTTATAAAATTCACATCAAAACAAGAATAATCTGATATAACAATTACCCAGTATTGTTTTCCTTCCCACAAACCATAAACTAACATATAAAGCCATGAAGCACAAAATTCACATTCAATTACAAAACCAACAATAGAGATTCAACATAAATATTCATTAGGGTTTAATTATCATAATTTCAATTAAACTGTATCAAAATTCATAAACCAAACAATCTCATTATCCTTCAACTCATCAACAGATAAAAAGCTTTAACAAATTTCATCAAACAATTAAGCAAACAAATAAATCAATAAAAAAGAATCATATTCAGTTCATTCAACAATTAATCAAACAAAAATATAAAAATTAAACTAAAATTAAAAAATTATATAACAGTAAAAAAACCCTCAATCAATTGCAGCATATAAAAAATTAACTAAACAAATAAATAATAATCTAATTCAGTTCATTCAACAATTAATTCACGAAAAAATAAATTGAACTAAAATAAATAAAAATTATATAACAGTCAAAAAATTCATCAATCAATTACACCATATAAAAGCATAGCCACATAAAATAAGAGCTAAAATTGAAAAAATTATAACAAAAAAATTGAAGAATAAAAATTAAGAATTAAAGAGAATGAAAAGAATATACATACATAAGAGAAGCAAGGAAGAATGTTGATGAAGAAAAGCAACGAACAAAAACAATGAGGAATCGTTGTGAATTTGATTAATTTAATTTTCAGCTTTTGCGTTTGCGTTTGAGAGAGAAAGAGTGTGTTGTGTTAAAGAGAAGTATGAAGAAGAATAAGAAGCATGGTTTTCAAATAAGGAAGAAACAGTTAAGTTGTTTTTGGGTTTTTAGTTTCGGCTTTTGCGTTTGTGTTTTATATCCAACAAGTATATAAACGCAATTAAACTGTTATTCTTTTTTTGTTTTATGACTGAATTACCCTTTTTAGGGTGAGGTTTTTATGTTGTGGTTAATGGGTTTTAGGGTAATTTTGTGTATTGTTCTTTTGTCATTATTGTGTTTTTCAAAGCCTTGAACTTAAGATTTTTTTCAAGATTCTTGTTTTTGAGTTATTTTGTTATAAGATCTTTTTGAAAGATTTGTTTGTTTTTTTAACGCTCTTCGGTCACTATTATATGAAAATATCTAGTTTATATTTATCTAGTTAACGATGTTTGTGATTTTTTATTATATACCACATATATTATTTATTGAATCAATTTAAAATGTAGATTTCTACTTGTAATAGTGATCGGAAGATGTATAAGATTTCCTACAAATTTTTAGATATATTTTTTCGAAATATATTTGTTATTAATAACAACAATATTTATAAAAAATATTTTTAAGGAAGCAATATTTTTCAAATAGGAAAAGTCAATATTTGGTATATTTATATACAAATGGTAAAAAAAAACTATTTTGACAATTTACAAATAGTAATTTTGTTATACAAAAGTCATGTTAATTAATATTGTACTTTTTTAGTATGCATAAAAAAATACTTCATCAGTCTCTATATTTAAGCACTCACTTGACTTTATTTTTATCTCTAAATATAAATCTTTTTTCAAATTACTAGATGCATTTATTATTTTTTTCCTACACATACCCCTAATTAATAATACTAACTTGTCTTGAAATATAAAAAGTTAAATTTAATACACATACAAACAAAAGATAATTTGGTAATATTAACACACAAAATAGACACGTTAATTATACTAACAACTTTTCTTAATAAATGTGGGAAAAAAAACAACTAGAGCTTACATATAGGGATAGAGGGAGTGTAAGTGTTTTATAAACAATTATGAAAAGTCAATATTTGGTATATTTATATACAAATAGTAAATTTTTGTCTTGACGATTTACAAATAGTAATTTAGTTATACAAAAGTCATATATGTTAATTAATATTGTAATTTTTTATTATGCATAAAAAATATTAGAGTCTTGTAAATTGTGACCGAATCTTTTTTGAACTTTGTAGTTAGGCTTGTTTGGACAATATTGTAATTCAATTTTTTTCTGTGAGTATTGCTCAATTGATAGAGAAAATATATTATAATATATAGGAGTCAGAATTCAAACTTTGAGGTAAAGTCTAACCATTGGACGACAAAAATAAAATAAAATAAAATATAGTGACAGATGGAGAATTTTAATTTTACAAAATGAAAAAAGAAGAGATAAATACTAACATTATATTTTTAATATACTCATTTAATGGTTGAAATTTATATCTGTAATTTATAACAATATATAAAGATAATATACTATTCCTTCAAAAAAAATAAAATAATATACTATTGGACTGAATTTTTTTCTTTTCAATTTTATCCCATTATTTAAACTGTTTAATCATTTTTATAGTTTCAATAAATAAATCTTTTAGTCTATCTTGAGATGTCCAATTAACTATCTAGTTGCTTTCTTTTTGTTGGTTTGACTTTTGTGTATTTTTGTATGATTTTTGTTCGATAATATTCTATGTACATTTTATACTAAGATGTCAATTGTTAATTTCATTTATTTTAGCTTCTTAAAAAGATGAAATATTTAAATTTCATTCAATTGAAATTTGTGTATTGAGAGTAGCATGTTCACACAGGTCAATAAATTAGACTTTAGGTCTTCTTTTTTCTTTTCTCAATTGGCTATTAACCTTTTGCTATTTTTTTTTGGGTCAAATAGCTTAATAATTAGACATTTACTTTATTGGAAGAATTTAAGGTTCGAACTCCGACTTCTGCAATGTCCATGTCAACTGAGATATGTTTATTAGAACTTTTTCGAACTCTCTTTATTAACCAAAAAAAATAATATGGAAACTTTGATTGATAGTATTTTGAAAATATTATTTAATAGGCTAAAATGCACTTTTGGTCCTCCAAGTTTCACAAACTTGCGATTTTGGCCCCCAAGTTTGAAAATAGCACTTTTGCCCCTTAAGTTTCACCCCCGTTGCAAAACCACAATCCCCCTTGATTTTGAATCAACAAAACCAGCGAGCGCAAAACCACAACCATCGTCACAGGAACAAGTGAATGACAATCTTAATTTTCGGCAATGTTGCAAAGAAGCAGACCAAAACTACTGTTCACACAAGAGAGATTTGAAAGTTTCTTTATGGTGTTGATGTTCGATGAGCATGCAAAACAAGGGAAGTGGGAGGGAAGATGAACCAATTCTAGGTTTAACTTGTTGGTACTAATATTAATTTTCATATTCTTTTATGGGTTTAGATTTTGCTAATTTATCAAAAATGAAATCTAAAGGGAAGAGGAAAGAGAATAATTTGTGTGCATGTGAATTTAATTAAGGATTTTTTAGGTTTGGGTTTGTTTTTAAGGGTTTGGATTTGAAGTTGCGTGCATTTTGTTTTGTAATTGGTATTTGTAGTTTGAATATGTGTTTTTGGGTTTAATATGATTATTTATGGATTTTCTTTGCATTTTCCAATTATTTTATTTAATTTTTAATTATGTGGCTTTTATTTTATTTTAAAATTAAAAAATTACACAGTCATCATGTGATATGCAATCCACATCAGTTTTGACTGAGTCAAAATCAAGGGGACCATGGTTTTGCAAAAAAGGTGAAACTTAAGGAGACAAAAGTGTTATTTTCAAACTTGGAGGGTCAAAATCGCAAGTTTGTGAAACTTGGGGACCAAAAGTGCATTTTAGCTTATTTAATATAATAATATATACTTCTCCTAAAACAGGTAATAATAAATATTCTTCAGAGAAAAAAAATTTAAAAATTCAAATGCATTTGGTCCAAAAATTCTACAAATACATTTGACTTCTTTGATATATTTTACATATATTTTATTTTAGGGTAAGTATTTTTTCACTAATTTGTACAACATTTGTCCATAAATATAGAACTTTATTGACTAATCTATAATTTATCACTCCCTCTGTTTCATAATGAGTGTCACTTTAGCAAAAAAAAAATTGTTTCAAAATGAATGTCACTTTACATTTTCAATACAACTTCAATTTTTTTCTTCCAACTTTACCCTCAACAAATACTCCAACTTTTCTCTCACACAATTTTCAATGCAACTTTAAGTTTGTCTTTATCTTATAAAGTAAGGGCAGTTTAGTAAAAGTGTTATGCTTACTGATTATTTCATTTCATTTCTTAATATGTGTGTCAAAACCTTAAATGACACTTATTGTGAAATGGTGGGAGTAATTCCTACAACCTCCATCTCTAAATTTTTTTTTTTGAAGCTAAATTAGCCCACCTAAATTGGCACCAGAGATAATCGAACTTGAGACCTAGAGGAGGAGCACACTCCCAGATCTCAAGCCATTACCACTAAGCCAACCCAACCTCCATCTCTAATTATAAGACCCTTTTAAGAACTATTTTTTTTCTTTTTTTATAAGATCCATTTGTTATTTTCAACTACATTAATATTACTTTACCTTCATATACCCCTATTTATTATACATATTTTTCTTCAATCAACAATAAATAACATGTTGAAAACATAAAATATCTCTCTCTTAAATGATAAATTTGACAAAAACAAATGATTACAAACAACTTTAATACAAATATCAACTTTCTTAAATTTCGTGGTTTTGACAAAAGAATTTTATATTTAGAGATGGAGGTAGTATCACTCAAACACGTGAAAGTATTAATATACCCTTAACAAGAATTGGGTAATATTCGGTTATTTTTAAAGCTCTTTTGTAAAACATCTGATTTCTAGATTAAAATAATATAGAAAATTTGGTTTAATTTGACTAGCTTCCTTTAAAATTAAATTTGGTTAGATATTAATTTTGTTTAGTAATGATAGTCTTTTTACAAGTTTATTCTTTAAGAGAAAAAAAAAATAAGTGTATGGTTTTAACACGTAGTTATTGTTTTTTAGTGGAGCATGTATTAAAAAAATTATAAATATTCTTTAGAGAAAAATATTTTAAAAAGTCAAATGCACTTGGTCCAAAAATTCTACAAATACATTTTACTTCTTCATCTATTTTACTTATATTTTATTTCAAGGTAAGTATTTTTTTCTCTCACTAATTTGTACTACATTTGTCCATAAATATAGAACTTTATTGACCAAGTTATGTGAATTAATAAAGTTGATAATATATTTGTTGTCATTGTGAGCTTAATTCAGTTGGTAGGGACAAATACATAATATATATGCAGGGGTAGGGGGTTTGAACCCCGGACACCCCACTTCTCTACATTTAAAATGTTTGAGCTCCAGCCACTAGGTTACTTGATAAAAAAAAAATTAAATTTGTTAAGAAATGATAGTCTTTTTACAAGTTTATTCTTTAAGAGAAAAAAAATAAGTGTATGGTTTCAACATGTATTTATTGTTTTTTTAGAGGAGTGTGTATGTGTATCTTTTTAACAACAATAACTCATTTTATTTCATTCATCACAATGGTAGAAATACAAGATGGAATCAAATCAAAGATCTGGTGTCGAGCATTAGATTTTGACGCATTTGCTAAACAATGGGCGACACAATTTGCTTGTCTCATAACAAAACCTATCTTAAAGTTTGGATGTTGTTGTAGAATAATCCTACATATAGCTATAATGTTGCCAAATTTTGACTCATTTTTAGAACTATCAACAATGTTGTCAACCACTAGCTTACAATCTAGCTCAATATGCACTTTTGATAGGCTTAAATTACCAAGCCATAAAATAACATTTCTTAAACCTAACGCATCTGCTTATGATGGAGATGGAAAGCCCTCATACCACTTGGATTACGCTTTTATGAAATGACCACTAGAGTTCCTAATGCACATATCGACACCAAAACATCGTTGTTCACCAAAAAGGGTTGCGTCAATGTTGCATTTGACGTACTCTCCCTCTGGAGGTTTCCATCGATGCACAACTTCTGTCACGGTCTCCCCTTTCTATAATTTTCTATTGCGAACAACCTTCCATTGGTGCAGCATGTCACGCGCTAAATGCGCAGCCATCCGCACTTCCTTCATATCACATTCTCACACGTTATCATTCCTTCGATACCATAAACACCATAACATCATCGCGATATCTTGACGTGTTTGATTGAAATCCCTGCACAATAATAAAAAAAATGCATTCTGTGAAGTTAAAAACAACAACAACGTCTCTTACTAATTCCCATAGGCCAACAACTTGCCACACTTGTTTGGCAGCCTTGCAACCTATAAACAAATGCCAATCATTTTCGTAACTATTCTTGCAATGAGGGTAGCAATCTATACACGCCACGCCTCTATCTTGGAGTCGCATACGCATTGGTAAAACTCCCCTAAAATCCCACAGTAGGAACACTTTGACTCGTTGAGGCAGCTGTGAGTTCCACATTCTCATTGAATCTTCTGATATCTGATACTCCTCATTATCAATTAGGCTTTCCATTGCATATCTATAGGCCGGCTTTACCGTGTAGAAACCTTTTTTTTTTATTAAACTTCCAAATAAGCTTGTCTCCCCCCTCCATTTTCAGCACCAAGACAACACTCACATGCGCCTAGCGCACGTTTCTGGGTGCCCAGCGTATGGCCATGCGCCTAACGCATGATCTAGGAGCCTGACACATGGATTTTCTCTCTCACATGCGCCCGACGCATGTGTCTTGCTGGCCAAGACTGAAATTTTGTTGCTTTTTGTGGCAAAAGCCTGATTTTTTAGCCTAACTTCAGGTGGAAACTCTCCCTATAAATACCACTCTCCTCATTCTCAATTTCTCATTCATAACAAAATGGTTCAAAAGAAAAGCAAGTATAATGAACTTCAAGGGAGGAGTTTCTCTCCTCAGTCCAAGTTTCTCTAGGATGTGTTTTATTTCTTTTGTAATTTGTCTTTAGTTACCATGAGTAACTAAATCTTTCTAGTCTAGGGTTCTAAGATGAATCTCTATTCTGGTTAATGGATAATTTATTTAATTTAAAGTCTTTATCTAGTTGTTTATCTTTATGCTGTTTAATTTTACTATCGTGCGTAAGATTTGTCTTCTCTGAAGCATAACCCTGAATTAGACACTAAGGAAGGTGACATTACCTAATATTAATGTATATTTGTCTAATCATGAATAATTAATTAGTAACTAGGGAAAGATGGTGAAAGAGAGAAAACCCTGAGAGAAAGATACTTAGGGAGGTAACATACCTAATATTGATGTATATCTTCCAGAATCAGGAAGTAACTAGTTAGTAATTAAGGAAACAGGTGACTTCACGACTTAAATCAGCCCATTAACTCCACTATTCTTTGACCTTGGTAAGGTAGACACTGATAGGGCTGCCCGTTTATATAACTATCGTGAAGGAGAGTGTGTTATGTGCTTCTAAGATTCATAAATTAGCGGAACTTTAAGAACATTGGGACTATACTGAACATAATTTAGGAAAGCTAACTTAAGTTTATGTTTCAATTACCTCTGAGAGAGTAAGACCCCACACGGACCATCCCTGTGTGATCAACATGTGCAACTTGACAACTGATAGGTAGTAAAACACAACCAACTCATCATTTGGATAGATAACGATCAATAACATGAATAAGACTTGACTATTACGTAGTTCCAACAATTAAATAGAGGGGATTCGAAGAATCCCAATCGCCGCTGACATTCTGCAATCAAAACAGGTAAATTTTGTTTTTTTAAATACAGATTAACTTTGCAAAACTCTAAACCTTTATCTCTTTTATTTTTATTTGTTCCTAAATAAGTAACGCAAATTGTTTGGTTGGAACAACAATCCATGTGGATACGATACTCTGCTTATCACTTTATTACTTGGTAAACGATTTGGTACACTTGCCTAAATCCGACCATCAAGTTTTTGGCGCTGTTCCCGGGGATTGTTGATATTCTCGACTAAGTAATTTAAATAAGTTATTGGTAATAGTTTTAGTTATTTATTTAAAAAAAAGGGTATAGTAAGCATAATAATTATAACAATTATTATTTATAGTCACTCCAAGAACAATGCTACTTGGGTATTTTTATTTATGATTGTTTCAGGAAACAAATCATAGATCATTTTGCAAAGAACACAATTCAATCATTACAAAAATATCTACCTTATGGAGTGTCATGAACCTGATCTTTACTCTTGGGACTACAAGCAGAACACACAATTTGATAGGGTGCAAGCTATACAAGTTATGATAGCTGAAATACATGGATGAGTACTCCGAACTCGTTAGGAGAGCCAGTGAAGAACAATGCGCTATCGTCAATCAAATAATAGAGGTTGTGGTTGAAGCCCAAGACCACTTCAAAGGTTTAACCCTGAAGGCACAATGTGAAATTTTTTAGGATGAAAACTTAAAAGAATCATTTGAAGATAACCCTAAACACACCACCTCTTAGAGAATAGGACACGAGAAGGATAAAGAGGAAAATACCCCAAACAAATTCTATCCTGAGATTGTAGTACAAGATACTGAAGAATGCATTCTCACAGAAGTCAAGAGAGAAGAGCACTGTGACCAACTGTTAGAAACTCATCTTAAGAAGGAAGAAGCGCTAGCTGTGCAACCAACACTTCAAACTTGTTTCCATTTTGAGAATGAGTAGATGAAAAATCTTTAATGAAAGTGAGAATCCTCGTGAGCTCCCCTACTCCATCAAATTGTCGGTTCTATATCTCAAGAAATGGAAGAGTGAAGGATCGACTGCACTAACCGAAAACTGTAATGTCATATCAAGGACGATTACCTCAAAAGAAGAAGGGTCCAAGAAATTTCAATTCTATTGGAAAGTTGTCCATAAAAGAAGCTTGGTATGGTCTTAGTGAAGACATTAACTCTATCCCATCATTGCTAATAAGTAAGATCGAAGGAATTCAGGTAAAACCATCAAATTACAGTATAACACTTGTAGATAGATCAATCAATGATCCATTAGAAGTAGTGGAGGACGCAGTGGTGAAAGTAGACAAGACTTTTGTGACGTCAGAGACACAAAACAAGGTTCATTGGTAGAAAAAGTCTCATTGTTCTAAGAGAGCAAATGGCATTGATTCTAAAATCCTACTAATGGGAGCATGTGAACACTTACTTCTCTATGCCAAATTCATGAACATCCTTCCAAACAAGAGAAAGAGGAAGGATAATGTGTTTTTTCTTTCATACAAGCCACCCTAAAAGGACATATCTGTCAGGCTTGAGATGTAAAACACATGTTGATTAGGAGGAACCTATTTTGTCAAGCTAGTGACCTGAAAGAAACGCTGAATGGGAGGGAACCCATAATTTTATTTTTCCGCATTTTTCCTTTTTCAATAAGCTAAGTCAGATTTCCTTTCTTAACAATTTCCTTTCTTTTATTGTTGCTAATCCTCAGTATTATTATATAAAATTTTATTTCTTTGCATTAAATATATATCTTTTCCATTTATGCTTTAATTGTTTTAATCTTAGAGAGTTATTTCAGAACATTTACAGTGGAGGCTAGGTTACCCTTACATTCAAGAGCACAATAACTTTCGGGACTTGCTACTGAAGGTACTTATATTAATCACCATCTCTTTTCTGAATAGCATAACTGGTTGAGAATTTGAGCCAAATATTTCCATCCATTCTTCTACTATAATTCTTTCTACCATGAATGTTCCATATGAATTCTATTTTTGCTCAAATTTGTGGGCTGTTTTTTATGGACGATTGGTCGTGTTATACTACACACGAGGCAATTTTTTTTGGTACCTTGAACCTTTCAAGCCACCCTTTATATTCTTATTATCCTTTGTGAAACCCCTTTGAGCCTCCAACAATAATGTAGTTTTGTTGTTACTAAGTGACGAATCATGTCAAAGTTCTGAACCTTAATGTCATCTATTTGATTTCTCTTGGAGTTAGATAAATTTTTTATAACTTGGTATGGTTTGCAACTAATTTTGGGGTTGCTCTTTGGACTTAGCAACATTTTACGTTTGGGGTGGGGTACAGTGGAACTTATTTATCAAAAAGAAAAAAAAATGTAGATTACCATGAGTTTACAAAAAAAAAAAATTTGTCTTTTAAAAACAAATATGTTGAAATAGAAAAAGATAAATAGTTCTACTTAGTACCCATCTTGTTTGATTCAAGGAATGAAGGTTGGTAATGCTTCAATATTAAGTAGGAGTCCTTACATTGATAATCTAACTCCAAGTTCTTTTGTTAGCCTACTTTCCCAAATATATCCCACCTTAACCTAAGCCACATTACAACCCTAAAAGACCTCAAAGTTTGTATATAATCTGATTTTGACTGTCTATTTAGAATTGTCTCAAATTTACAGCAAGGTACATTCATGTGACGACTGGAGTGGGCAAATGCCGTGACCAGCCCTATTGGCTTTAAGAGATACATATTTGTATCCTAGAAAAGAGTGTGGTTGAGTATATGAGCTATCTTCTCCAAGCTTGTCCCGCTTGAATGTAACGAGGTAAGTAAGTAAGTGTTGTGAATGAGATGAGATGATGACATGTCATCTTACGCTATTCTTAGCATGTTTTTCCGTAATTTTTAAGTAGGTTTTACATCCATGATAGAGGAGTATTAGAGCAATTTATTATGATTTTGTGACATTTTTAATGTTTTGTATATTTGAATTTGTAATTCTATTCTTCCCGAAACATAGTAATTTTAGGGTGATTTGATGTAATTCACGAAGAAATCATGCAAATTGGCAAAGCAAGACATCTGAAGATTTTTTTAGGACTTTGGGATGTTTAAGAATGAAGATTCAAGAGGCCTCAAAAGACATTAAAGAGGGAAGAATTCTTTCCCAAGTCCCAAGACATTCAGCACCAGGACAACACTCACATGCACCTAGTGCACGTTTCTGGGAACCCAGCGCATGGCCATGCACCTAGCACATGATCTAGGCACCTGGCACATGGATTTTATCTCTCACATGCACCTGTCGTATGGTCCTAGGCGCCTGGTGCATGTGTTTTGTGGGCCAAAACTGAAATTTTGTTAGTTTTTGTGGCAAAAGCCCGGTTTTTGTGCCTAACTTCAGGTGAAAACTCTCCCTGTAAATACCTCTATCCTTATTCACAATTTCTCATTCAGAACGAAGCGGTTCAAGAGGAAGGAAAGCACTAGGAGCTTCAAGGGAGGAGTTTCTCTCCTCACTCCAAGTTTCTCCAAGGTATGTTTTATTTCATTTGTAATTTGTCTTTAGTTACCATGAGTAACTAAATCCCTTTAGGCCAGAGTTCTAAGATGAACCTATATTCTAGTTGTTGGATAATTTATTTAATTTAAAGTCTTTATTTAGTTATTTATCTTTTTGCTATTTAGTTTTACTCTCGTGTATAAGATGTATCGCATCTGAAGCATAACTCTGATATAGGCACTTAGGGAGGTGACATTACCTAATATTGATGTATATCTTTCTAATTAGGAAGTAAATAATTAGTAATTAGGGAAAGAAGCCGAAAGAGGGAGAACCCTAGGAGAATGATACTTAGGGAGTGACATAACTAATATTCATGTGTATCTTCTAGAATTAGGAAATGCCTAGTTAGTAATTAGGGAAACAGAGGACTTCACGACTTAAATCAGCCTAGTAACTCTACTCTTCTTTCACCTCAGTAAGGTAGACGCTGATTGGACTACCCGTTTGTAGACCTATCGAGAGGGAAAGTGTGTTATGTGCTTCTAAGATTCATAAATGAGAGGACCTTTAAGAACATTAGGACTACACTGATTAGAATTTAGGAAAGCTAACTTAAGTTTATGTTTCAATTACCTATGAGAGAGTAAGACCCCACACGTACGTTGTGTGATCAACAGGTGCAACTTGAGAGCTGATAGGTAGTAAAATTCCACGAACTCATCACTTAGATAGATAACGATTAATAACATGAATAAGAGTTGACTGTTACGCAATTCCAACAATTAAATAGAGGGGATTTGAAGAATCCTAACCACCGCTAACATTCAGCAATCAAAATAGGTAAACTTTGCTCAGTTGCAAACATATTAACTTTGCAAAACTCTAAACCCTTATCTCTTTTATTTTTATTTGTTCTCAAATAAGTAACGCAGATTGTTTGGTTGAAACGACAATCTCTGTGGATACAATACTCTACTTATCACTTTATTACTAAGTAAACAATTTAGTACACTTGCCTAAATCCGACCATCAACTATCGAAGTTGAGATGTATGAGTTTCCATCCGGACACAGCCAAGGGTCTTTCAAAATTGATATACTCTTCCCGTTACTAACCATCCACCTTTGACCTCCTCTAACTAACACATGTGAAACAAATATTCTACACCAAATAAAACTTGAGTAATAGACTATACGGGGCCCCAAAAAGTTAGTCCTTATAAAATATCTAGCCTGGAAATCTGAGTTGCAATAGTATCTAGGTGTGTTAAAAATTTCCACGCTTGCTTCCCTAACATAGCCAAATTAAAACCAAACATATGTCGAAAACCCATGCCTCCATACTCCTTGCACATTGTTAATTTATCCCAACTAAGTCAAATAATGCCTTTGCCTTACCTCCTATTTGATCCCCACCAAAAAAAATTAATCATTCTTTGAATCTCCTCCCCCAATGTTGTTTGTAATAAGAAAGTGCTCAAACAATGTGTGGGAATTGCTTGTGCCACATATTTGATCAAAGCATCTCGTCCTGCTTTTGAAAGATGCTTATCAGGCCATTGTTGAATTTTCCTCCATACCCCGTCTCTGAGATACCCAAAAATTGCCCTCTTGTTTTCGCCCAATCATGGTTGGCATACCCAAATACTTTCTGGTTTCTATACTTTCTGATACATGTAATACATTTTTGCTGAAGAAGATTTCTGACTTTTTGAAATTAATGGCTTCCAGACATAGCTTCATAAGATTGTAATATTTCTTTCAACTTTGTACTTTCCTGCATATTTGCCCGGCAAAATGAAACAATTGGTAGCAAATAAAAGGTGTGTGAGGATTGGTGCATAGAGAAGAGGAGTATGTATTTATTGTTGCTAGAGAGAACAGTGAAGAATAAGAAGCATGGTTTGAGAGAAGAAAGAAATAATTAAGTTTTGGGTTTTTAGTTTGGGCTTTTGCGTTCGTGTTTCACGCATGGAGTGTACCTTTTGTATCTAAGTATGGGTGTTTGCGGTGTGGTTTGGATCAGTTTTAAGGTTAAAAGTCATTTGAACTGCAAGATAAAAAACAAGTGGTTTGGTTGACATTTAAAATAAAATATGAACCAGGTAGAACCAAACATTTAAAGTAAAACCTGAACTAAGTTAAACCATACTATTGAGGTTTAGGTTGGATCGGTTGATGCATTTCTTTTCTAAGACAATACGATTTTTTGTTTTCAACATTAAAATCAAACTAAGAAGCTAAAACTCATCATTTTTCCTGCAATGTTTCCAACAATGTTTTAAATTTCATCCAACATTGCAATTTCATTTTCATCTAACAATATACTCAACAACAAAGACCAAATTAAAAACGTAGACAAAAAGTAATCATATTCTATAAAAAAAAAATGCAAACGACTAAGATTTTATTATTCTCTAAAAGTTCAAGTAACAAATAAATATATTTTTGAAATAAAAAAAAAGAAAGAAGAAACTTAACAAGTGAAAAAAAAAGTCATTTTTAAAATGTTTTCATTGAGTTTCTATGAGTATTAAGTTAGGTGACATATGTTTAATTATTGTTTTTACTGTGTTGTGGTTTGTTTGGTTGGTAAAGTAAAATCCACTATCCGAACCAAACCACGCGATTGAGTAAGAAAATGATATGAATACATTCAAATAAAATGCGGTTTTTTGCATTCTGAGTTTGAGTTTGTTCAATTTGCGATTTTTTTATTGTGTTGGTTTGATTTTGAACACTCCTGCATCTAAATACAATAAAAATATACAATTAGACTGTTTTTTTTAGTTTTAAGACTGAATTTCCCTTTCGTAGGGTCAAGTTATCGGTTTTAGGTAATTTTGGTTTCATCTTTGTGTTTTCTAAAGCCTTAAACTTAAGATTTTTTTTTTTTTTTAAAAAAAAATTCTTGGTTTTTTTAATAGTTGCTAGAGAAAAGACGGGCACTCTGTGCCCGTCTTTCCGCTCTTTTTATTGCGATAACATTTGAAAATTATGAACGGTGATTTTTATATGAAATTTTGATTTTAATTAAAACTAAAAATTTAAATGTTTGTTGCTTTCAAGTTATAACAAATCAAATTAACCATTATTATCTATTTCAATTACACCAAAAAAATATAATCTAAATTCTTTTTTTAATGACACCAACAACAATCTTTATTATAGAAAAAGTTGTTTAAGGGTATAATTGGAATAATAAAAAAATAAGTATTAATATACTCATCAAGTTTATTACACTTTTCAAATGAAAAAGGAAAAAAAAACCACACACAGATTTTCACCATAAAGTCTATGAATTCATGCGATAAATATTTTCTTATAAGATCTTTTTGAAAGAATTGTTTGTTCTATGAATAAGATTTTCTACAAATTTTTAGATAATTTTTTTGGAATTTTATCTGTTATTAATAATGTCAATCTTTTTAAAATATGAAAAATAAATATTTAATATTTCAATATACAAATAATATGTTTTTTTACAATATATAAATAATAATTTAGTTAATGCAAATCAACAAAAGTCATAGACATTAGTTATATTGTCAATTTTTAAATATGCATAAAAAAAATTAGAATCTTATAAATTGTGACTGGATCTTATCACAACTCTGCACTTAAGCGTGTTTGAATGAGAGTAGTATTAAGATGGTTAACCTCCTTGAGAGTAGAGATGGCAATGGGAATCTTATGGGTAGGGTACTACAGTCCCCTTCTCCATACCCACGTTTGTAAAAAATACTCGTACCCAAGCCCAAACCCTCGTGGGCTACAACTTTATTGTCCTTCCCTATACCATATGGGTACCTTAGTGCCCATACTCTCACCCATTAAACACACTTTAATTTTGAAAAGACAATAAAAATATGACAATTGAAATGAAACTATGGTTCAAAAAAATTCAAATCATCATAAAATAGTACGATACGAATCGTAGTATTTAACAAAATAAAAAACATCCAAAACATCCTTCAAGAATTACACACCTGTAGGAGGGATAATTTATTGTATTAAGTATTTTTTAAGTTTAGACTTAGACTTAAATAACTAAATAAATAAATTAATTATACACCAAAAATAAATAAATTATTTGTCATATTAAATAACTATGTATATGTGGGTTGCGGGGCTGGACAATATAGTACCCTTACCCGTACCCATACCCATTTAGATTTATGGGTAATACCCAGACCCAAACCCGGATCCATGAAAGAAGAATTTTACCCTACCCATTGCGGGTACCCATCAGGCCTGGGTCCAATTGCCATCCCTACTTGAGAGTGTTTTGGACCTCTCTCATCCCGTTTTGTCTATGTGAACGTTGCTTACTTCATAGTTTGTAGGGACAATACATTATTGTAATATGTAGGGATCAAAGTTCGAACTATGGATACCCTATTTATTCACCATAAAAGTCAATTCTAACCCTTAGACTACGTGACAAAAAAAGTTGTGACGGGTGAAGAATTTTACTTTTACAAAATAAAAAAAGAAGAGATAAATATATAACATTATATTTTCAATACACAAATTTTATGGTTGAAATTTATATATAATTTTTTTTGAAGAAATCAAAATGGATTAAAATCATCAAGAGTGATTCATCTCGCACAAGGTGTGCAAAAGAGAATCATTCAACAAGATACAAAGTTAAGGTTTCTTGTCAAAACAAAAACACTATGCAAGAAAAGAGAAGAAAGCTACTACATAACACCCATTCATAATCAAGGGTGCCGCCACCAGTCAGTATAACTGAAAGTGGAAGTTAGCAATTTAGCTTTCAACAAAGAAAAAGAGATTAGCGATATCCAATAAATTCACCAAATCCTTTGCTTTGTGATTGAAAATTTTATTGTTTCTTTCCTTCCAAAGAACCCAACCGCAAGCGTGCCAGATTACTTGGAGAAAAGAATGAGTAAACTGCGGTAACCCCGCCAAATGTCCAAACTGATGAAGATGGTCACAGACAGACTCTGGAGGTATGTAAGTTGACTCCGATCCACTCGTAAACATGGTGCCATAAGCTGCCAAAGATGTCGCATCAGAAAAAAAGATGAACTGTAGTCTCTGGATAGCCACACCCACCTACACATAGTGTGTCATCATGATGAAGGACTCTCCTACGAAGAAGATTATCTTTGGTAGGAAGTCTGTTGCGAAGTAGTCGCCAAACAAACACAGAAACCTTTAGCCGAACATGTTTCAACCAAGCTGCATTAAAAGGCCAGTCTCCAATGGTGTGTTAGGCGTCGTAAGATACTGATAAGTCCCCTTAACGAGATACCCATTAATGGGATCAAGAATCCACCGTCACCTGTCAAGAGTAGAATCCTGCAAAACAACATTCCACAGCAAGTACGAGCACTACATAATGGATTCCTTCTCCCATGCTAAAAGACGCCTCCTCCACTCTCAGACGCCATTTATAACAATATATAAGGGAAATGCACTATTTTGGACAGAAATTTATCTTTTCAACTTTATCCCTTCATTCAAATTGTTTAATCATTCTTATAATTTCGGTGAGTAAATCTTTTAGTTTGTCTTGGAATGCCTGATCACCTATGTAATTGCTTTTTCTGTAGTCGGTTTGACTGCCATATACTTTTGTATGAGTTTTGTCCGTTAATATTCTATGTACATTTAGTACATTAGTACAAAAAACATTTATTAGCTCAAGAATTTTAAGTGGGCTACCAACCACCTAACTTAAAAACCTCATCGATCAAATTTTTTTTTTTTTAACTCTAATACATATCAAATGGTTTAACCCCATTTAAAGAAGAGATATTTAACTTTGATTCAATTGAAATTTGTGTATTGTGAATAGTATGTTCGAGAATATGTTACCGCATTATCAATATTTTCTTTATGTATTTTATGTCTCTCAAGTAATTGTTGTGGAAGCTAAGTTAATTTTAATTTCAATTCTTATACTGAACATCTCAGAATATCATACACTTGTTAGCCACTTTATTCTCTCTTTATCTCTCTCAATCTTTCTATCACACCATCAATATCACATCTATAACACCACTTTTTCTACTTTTCTCTCTCTCAAGATGTCAATTGATTTTGGGATGTCCAACAAACATTTTCTTTTAATTGAATGCTCATTTAGAATAGTTTAACACATCTTGTGCTAGTTTACTCATTATCAAATAAAGTTTGTTGCTTATAAATAAAAAAGGTAGAAATTCAAACAATTTATAAATACATATGCTAGCAAAGAAAATCAAGATATGGAGTAACAACTTTTTAAAATATAGAATGATTAGACATAACAAAAATCGAATACCAAGATATAACTCAACCATAGAGGAGCAATCAAAATATAAAAACTGAATTTAAATCTTAGTGACAATGAGTACAAAATATAAAATCTGTATTTAAAGCTTAAGCGTCAAATCAAGTTCAGATGACTCATAAAGCTTAAGCGTCAAATCTAGTCTAGAGGACTCAAAATCAAAATCGGAGGATTCTTCTTCATCGTTAAACTTTAAATTGTTAATATAATCCACGGTAATAGTTGAAGCCAGAATATTTTTCTTGTCTTTGTTTGAGTTTGAACCTGTTGCAACATTTGCAGTAGACTCTTCAAATTTTTGTACTGCACCAATTTTTTCACCATCTTCAATCCTTGAATCAGTTGCACCACCAATACCTTGAAATCCAACCCCATCATTACTACTCTCAGTACTATTTTTCAACCGAACAAGAGAAGGATTCAATACCTCTTGCCAACACAGATCACCATGAGCATGCCCAAAACTATGTGGGGTAATCTTAGGGTTAGTAGATTGTTTTCGAATCATTGATTCAAATCTACCCCCAAGTGGCATATAACTACAAGTTATAAAAGAGGGGTTAAAGTGAGGTTTAATTTTCTTCTCCTTCATGTTCGCCAATTCTTTTGTGTTGGTACAAACTAACTACTGCAAACTATATACCCTGTGGTTTTCAGATTTGATGAAAAGAGAAGCATATGAGAAGGGTATTTATAAAAAATAAAAATAAAAATTAAGTCAATTGAAATATCTTTAAGAATTATTATATTTGCCTTCCATATTTGGGATGAATTAATATATTTAGATATGAAACGATGTGAGGATGAATATTGCACCGATTGATTTGAAATAGTATATGGAAAATGAAGCTTATAAGAAAAATTATTTATTTAAAATATATTTAAATTAATGCAAATATATTTAAGCATAAGTATTAAAAATTTGAAACGATATCGAGAGGAAGAATATAACATCAATTGATTTGTGCATGAACATATTTTTTTATGAATACAAGTGCATGAACATTTGCCTTCCTTATTTAGGATGTATTTTTTTTTTTTTATGGTCAAGGGGATTTAATTTAATTTGGCTTAATTAATGAATAAAATATGTCCCTATTTTCTTCTCACGCGGTTTGCTTAATAATATGGCAATTAGATTTCCCTCAAGAAAAAAATTTACAATTTGATATAAGATTAATATTAGAGTAAATGACCCTTTGGTCCTTGACTCTGCACCTAGCTGTCACATAGGTTCCTGACTCAGGATTAAATACAAAGTAGTCACTGAATGTGCATTTCTGTTATCACTTTAGTCTCTGACGTTAAATAATTTTGTTAACTAATGATGTGACAAAGGTTTTATGCTGACAAGGAGTATGAGGTGTCATAGAGACTAAAGTGAAAGTAGAAAATGGTTACTTTGGTCCCTGAACTAAAAATCAATATCCCCAAAAATCAATATCCCTAAACTGAAAATCAATATCCCCAAACTCGTCCCAACAAAGTGTTATTTTTCGTCAAGAACTCGGTCATCTACCTTAATGAAGTTGTTCTTTAGTTGTAGGAGACTTATTATTAGATCCCTGACTCTGTATACTTACTGTTAGTTAGGTAAGTTAGGTCCCTGACAGTAAAACTTACTGTCACTTAAGTCCGTGATAGTAAACACTTACAAGCACAAAGTGGCAGCATTACATGCACATACAAATCACATATTTTCCAAATTTTTTTGTATATACTCATATATTTTCCATGATGAAATGTTATTTGTATTGAAAATTGAGGGCATTTTTGAAAAGAAAAAGTCAGCCCAAAAGATTTGAAAGAGGTTGTTTTCTTTATATATAGTATAGATTTTCACCACAAAGTTTATGAATTCATGCGATAAATATTTTCTTATAAGATCTTTTTGAAAGAATTGTTTGTTCTATGAATAAGATTTTCTACAAATTTTTAATAATTTTTTTTTTAATTTTATCTGTTATTAATAATGTCAATCTTTTTAAAATATGAAAAATCAATATTTAATATACCGCAGGTTGTTTGATTTATCAGATCATAAATTTTTAACAGTTGCGCAAATGAATGACTTGGGGTGGGATGTGGGAGGAGAGGCGTGGAAGTGGAGAAGGAGGTTATGGGCGTGGGAGGAGGAGCTGATAGTGGAGTGTAGGACTTTATTAGTAACTGTTTCTTTGCAGGCTAACATTGATGACGTTTGGACATGGGTTCCAGATCCATTTATTCTTAAATTGCGGTTTCTTTGGCTAGGTTTGGGAAATGGTTCAGAAGTGGTTAGGGGTATACACAGCTTTTCCTTCTAATACTCTGGATCATTTCGTGCAGTTTGGTTCAGCAGCCGGTTATGCAAAATCGCGTAGATCTTTCATGAATATGATTTGGTTTGCGACATCATGGGCCATCTGGAAGGAGAGAAATCATAGAATTTTCCGGGGTAAGGAGTACACAACTCTACAACTTCTGGAAAATATAAAACACCTTTCCTTCTGGTGGCATAAGGCAAAAATTGCAGCGTGCACTTATCAGTTTCATGATTGCTGTCAAAATCCAACGTTATGCTTCGATGTTGTTTAATGCTTTTTGTTAGTTTTTTGTTTTGTTCTCTCGTTGTAAACTCTGTCTATTCGCTTTGGCGCACCTTGTGCTGATGGGATAACTTGTTTTTGTTAATATAATCCATTTTGATTTCTTAAAAAAATAATATCAATATACAAATAATATGTTTCTTTACAATATATAAATAGTAATTTAGTTAATACAAATCTACAAAAGTCATACACATTAGTTCTATTGTAAATTTTTAAATATGCAAAAAAAAATTAGAATCTTATAAATTGTGAGTGGATCTCATCATAACTCTGTAGTTAAGTGTGTTTAAATGAGAGTAGTATTAACATGGTTAACTTCCTTGAGAGTAGAGATGACAATGGGTACCCTATGGGTAGGGTACTACAGTTCACTTCTCCATACCCACGTTTGTAAAATATACTCATACCCAAGCCCAAACCCTCATGGGCTACAACTTTAGTATAACCATATGGGTACCTTAGTGTCCATACCCTCACCCATTACCCACACTTTAATTATGAAAAGAGAAAAAAAATATTACAATTGAAATGAAACTATGGTTCAAAAAATTCAAATCATCATAAAATAGTACAATAGAATCGTAGTATTTAACAAAATAAAAAAAAAAAATCCAAAACATCTTTTAAGAATTGCTTACTAGTAGGAGGGATAATTTACTGTATTAACTAGTTTTTAAGTTTAGACTTAGACTTAAATAACTAAATAAATTAATTAATTATACACAAAAAATAAATAAATTATTTATCATATTAAATAAATATGTATATGTGGGTTGCGGGGATGGACAGTACCGTATCCATACCCGTACCCAAAACCATTTAAATTTACGGGTAATACCCGAACCCAACCCCGATCATTAAAGCAAAATTTTACCCTACCCATTACAGGGCCTGGGTCGAATTGCCATCCCTACTTGAGAGTCTTTGTTTTGGACCTCTCTCATCCCGTTTTGTCTATGTGAAAGTTGCTTATAGTTCGTAGTTTGTAGGGACAATACATTATTGTAAAAGTTCGAACTATGGATACCCTACTTATTCACCATAAAGGTCAATTCTAACCCTTAGACTACTTGACAAAAAAAAGTTGTGACGGATGAAGAATTTTACTTACAAAATAAAAAAAGAAGAGATAAATACTAAAATTATATTTTCAATATACAAATTTTATGGTTGAAATTTATATATAATTTTTGTTTTAAGAAATCAAAATAGATTAAAATCACCAAGAGTGATTCATCTCGCACAAGGTGTGTAAACGAGAATCACTCAACAAGATACAAAGTTAAGTTCTGTTGCCAAAACAAAAAACACTACGCAATAAAAGAGAAGAAAGCTACTACATAACACCCATACGTAATAAAGGGTGCCGCACCAATCAGTATAACTGAAAGCGGAAGTTAGCAATTTAGCTTTCAACCAAGAAAGAGATAAACTTAACGTTATCCAATAAATTCACCAAATCCTATGGTTTGTGATTGAAAATTATATTGTTTCTTTCCTTCCAAACAACCCAACCGCAAGTGTGCCAGATTGCTTGGAGACAAGAATGAGTAAACCGCAGTAATCCCGCCAAATGTCTAAACTGATGAAGATGGCCACAAACAGACTCTGGAGGTATGAAAGTGATTCCGATCCACTGGTAAATATGGTGCCACAAGTTGCCAAAGATATCGCATCAGAAAAAAAGATGAACCGTAATATCAGGATAGCCACACCCACCTACACAGAGTGTGTCGCCATGATGAAGGACTCTCCTGCGAAGAAGATTATCTTTGGTAGTAAGTCTGTTGCGAAGTAGTCGCCAAATAAACACAGAAACCTTTAGCGGAACATGTTTCAACCAAGCTGCATCAAAAAGGCCAGTCTTCAATGGTGTGTTAGGCATCGTAAGATATTGATAATTCCCCTTAACGAGATACCCATTAATGGGATCAAGAATCCACCGCACCTATCAAGAGTAGAATCCTGCAAAACAACATTACACAGCAAGGACGAGCACTTTATAACGGATTCCTTCTCCCATGCCAAAAGATGCCTCCTCTACTCTCGGGCGCCATTTATAACAATATATAAGGGAAATGCACTATTTTTGTCTTGGAATGCCCGATCACCTATGTAATTGCTTTTTTTTTTAGTCGGTTTGACTGCCATATACTTTAGTACAAAAACCATTTATTAGCTCAAGAATTTTAAGTGGGCTACCATCCACCTAACTTAAAAACCTCAACGATCAATTTTTTTTTAATTTTTTAACTCTAATACATATCAAATGGGTTAACCCCATTTAAAGAAGAGATATTTAACTTTCATTCAATTGAAATTTGTGTATTGAGAATAGTATGTACGAGAGTATGTTACCGCATTATCAATATTTTCTTTATGTATTTTATGTCTCTCAAGTAATTGTTGTGGAAGCTAAGTTAATTCTAATTTCAATTCTTATACTTGAACATCTCAAAATATCATACACTTGTTAGTCACTTTATTCTCACTTTATCTCTCTCAATCTTTTTATCACACCATCAATATCACATCTATAACACCACTTTTTCTACTTCTTTCTCTCTCAAGATGTCAATTGATTTTGGGATGTCCAACAAACATTTTCTTTTAATTGAATGCTCATTTAGAATAGTTTAACACATCTTGTGCTAGTTTACTCATTA
>Ga0315914_1000519_pt1 | contig 49181 bp, 25 predicted proteins | sample MpolenodulesMG_FD_203920 | JGI IMG/M metagenome (GOLD analysis project Ga0315914, IMG submission 203920) | Medicago polymorpha root nodule microbial communities from Los Angeles, California, United States - elongated nodules | ecosystem: Host-associated > Plants > Roots > Nodule | place: USA...
CCCCCCGGTTAGTTCTTTGTCCACCATTTTTTTATAATCTACTTTTAACCTATAAAGAAAATACATGAAAAGAAAGTGACTCAACTAATAATGCAGAGAACAAAGCAAAAGAAAGACTAATTGATCTTATGTCATTTTTAGAGAGCACTTTGAAGGTTAATAAATCAAAGAATGTGCAAAGTATGATGTTGCTATATTGTTGTTTTTGTTGATCTTATTCACTCTTAAGATGAAGGTTGTAGTTTAAATTTGACAACTTCAAAAGTATTGTGTTGTTTAATAAATAAATAAAAATTAGTAATGCGGTTATGAACTTATGATTATCAAATTCAGCTATTTGAGACAAAGGAAAGAAAAATAATTAAGGGGTTTTGTAGGTACAGCAGTTTGAACCATAGGGATGGTTTAGTTGATGATTGGTTCCCTAGGGTAAGACAAGTAACCCCATGACAAAATACTTTTTGATTTTTTTTTTTGAAGGAAAAATACTTTTTTGATAGATAGTAGCAACAAGATACTACCGTACACATCCATGTATCTATAGTGAATTATATATGCTTGTCAAATTTCTTGCCCAATTTTTTTGACCAAATTCTTTAAAGGTAACATATATGCATAGGGATACCTAATGTACATATTACACGTGTGTGGAAACTTTTTTACTTGTCCATGACTACAAAGTATTTGATTGAACATTTTGAAAGAAGTCTTCTTTGTCAATCACATTTTTCCAAGATTCCAATTCGAGGTTTTACTTAACCAGGTGATAGATCAGAATTTTGTAACATAACTTTAAAGATGAAAATATTGTTTAACTAGCTCATTAAATATTTTGAATATGAATTTAATTAATATATTTTGTTAGTATGAGAAATGCTAACAACACACATTCTAACACACATTTATCAACACACTCTTTTTGATTGGTTAATATTCACATGAGACCCACTAAATGTATATGGGACCCACATGATTTGGTAGGTCCCATGTGAATTTTAACCAATCAAAGAGAGTGTGTTAAAATGTGTGTTGCTAGCATTCCTCTTGTCAGTATATAATTGATAGGATTTTGGTAAGTCTATCAAAACTATCGAAGTAATAATAAAATTTGTATCCATGAGTTGTTAATCTCTACTCAACAATTTTATTATCGGAAAGGACGTATTAAATTTATGGTTGCCCGAGTCAGTTGGATTTGTTGCAATCAAATGGTAAAGAAATGCAATTAAATTGGTTTGAAAATTAGATTTTTAAAACAGATGATCAAGCATTTTGAATCCTCTATTACTCACTGTGAATAATTTGCTCCTCTTTGCTCTCAAAGTTAACCTAGCTTTACGACAGATTAACTTAGTAATTTTGATCAATCTCTTAAGTCAAAACTCATTCCTAAGTTATAACCTCTTAATCTCTTAAGGTAATTCCTAACTGTTGAAGCAATGTTTGGCTTGTTAATCCTAAAGTCATGACTCGCAACTTCCTATCTCTAGTTTCATATTTAAAGCCAAACAAAATTATTAGTTCAGGTTTAATAGGTAGGGCTAGTAGTCATTATTGAGATCCAAGATCAATTCATATAACTGAGAAGTTGGGGCTAGTAGTCATACATAATTACATGAAAAACATTAACCACAAATAATTCTCAATAAAGACTAGGTTTCCATTGATATTGAGAGTTCAAACAAATTACATGGTTCACATATTACAACATATTCATCCCATGGCTCAATCAATTTAAGAGCTTAGCTACTCATAACTAAGACAATTAACATCATAGAAATGATAGAGCATACATAAATCAGAACCACCTATGAGTTGGTGTGAGATCCACTGCTTGTTATTCAGTCTCCTGGTGCCTTCTATGTTTTGCAATCGTCTAAAATTTGAACCCTTGCTTCAGAAAACAATTTGGCTTTTACACCGTTACAAAATAGGATTGCTCAATATCAAGAATCTTTTGGGATTTCAGCAAACTTAAGAACTTCAAGTGCTATGAAGTAAGCAATGTTCCTTTCCAACATCAAAGTATACCATACTATGTTCTAAGGCATTGTATGATTTAAGCCTTAAGTCATTCACAATGTTGTCTTTTATAAAAGGTGTCTTGTTGTATTGAGGAGTGTGAGTTTTATATAAACTACTTTTTGCCTTGATTTCCAAGCAACATAGAGCGTTTTAGTTGTGTACCATAACAACTAGAATTACGGGTCCGAACCTACGCTCTAACACATTAAATATCTCTACCGATTTTACCATATGAGTTATAATTACAAGACAATATTCCCTTTGTTAACCAGTCGTGGTTGATGGAATTAGAGACAAATAAAAACTAGTGCATACTTTTAAAAACAACAATGGATGTCAAAAGGTATAAATTATTGAATATCAAAACTTTTGTATTATTCCTAACTTACCACCCTTGAATTACCTGCATAATTGTATCAATGGAGTTACACTTTTTGTACTAAGTAAAAAGAGTTAGCTTAAGATAGCATTATCCACTGCAAGAAAATCCATAATATCTAACCATAAAGTGACACATTGATTTATGTATATAATATATAGTGTATACTGTATACTTGTGGTGCCAAAAGTATAGTGGTGCCAAAAGTTGCTATTATCACCTCCGCAAATTGTGGGCACCGTCGCGCAACATCTACTTTTATTCAGATTACTTAAAAAAGGTTAAACCATGCTCACAAGTCACAACTGAACTAATCAAAATAGTTAATTAACTAATTCTATGATTTCAATTCTTAACCAGATTTAAGAATTTTGGCAAGAAAAAGCTTTGTTTGACTTTCAGAAGATATGCCAAATACATTAGTAAAAAATCTTGATGAACCTATCTATATCATCTTTCAATTTAGTCATAGATTGAAAATAAGGGTGCAAAATTTGTGGAGTCCTGGAAAATCTTAAACAATTCTGGAGCACATCTCTCTCATGGTGGTATTCAGATCACCTGCTTCCTTTATTGAATAAAATATTATTATATTAAAATTTTCACTTTTTAACATTCTCTTTAGAGCTGTAAAGAGAAAAACATTCCCTTTAGTAATTGTAACCTAGAGTGAGTCTTAGAATTCATTGATTCCAAAAAAAGGAATTTATCGTGAATAATTTGAATCTTAGCATGTATGAGTAGGAATCCACAAATTATTTAGGTTAAATTACATCGGGATCCTTTAAGTTTGAGGTTTATAATAAATTAGTCATTTAAGTTATTTTAGTCACATATGAGTCCTTTAAGTTTGAGGTTTGTAATAAAAGTGTCCATTAAGTTATTTTGGTTACACATAAGTCTTTAAGTTTGTAAACATTTTCGATTTAGTCATTCCGCCACATCATCGTTTTTGTAATGTTTGGTTACCAGAATGACTAAATTGAAAACGCCCACAAACTTAAAAAATTTATGTGACTAAAATAACTTAAAGGATCAATTTTTTACAAACCTCAAACTTATAGGACCTCCGATGTAATTTAGTCAATTATTTAAAGGTGAGTTGAATATAAAATGATTTATGTTTAAAATCACATGAAAGAATTTAATTAGAAAATTTTGAAACTAAATTTTAGGATCATACTAACAAGTGCTCTTAAATCTTTTGTTAAGGATTCAAAAAAGAAAATAATTATTAAGTCTTTTCAAATGGATTTCTTCTCATAAAGAACGCATATCGTCATTTGATCTTAAAGGAGAATTTGAAGTCTTATCTGAAGGTGATATTGAGGAGCTTCGTGGGTTGACGGGGAAATTACAGTCTTTGTCTAGAATTAATATCAGTATTTATTAGCAGTAATGAAGATTACTTTGGCTTCAAGAAGGGGATGCAAATTCAAAGTTTTTTTCATGGTATATGTTAGCCTGTATCATGGCTAGTAAGAGGCGCCACAATCAATTCTTTTCTATTGTTGTTGAGGGGAATCAGGTGGAGGGAGTTACTAATGTTTTTGGTGCCGTTTTTTCTCATTTTGCGGCTCATTTTATAGCTAGCAATGTAGTCAGACCTGATGTTGATGACCTTCAGCTCCGCACTTTGACGTCGTTGGATGGTGGCCAGTTGGTAAAACCTTTAAGTTTGGAGGAGGCGAAAACAGTTGTGTGAGATTGTGATAGTTATAAGAGTCCCGATCCGGATAGTATTAACTTTAGTTTCATTAACGAGTTTTGGCCAGAAATTAAAGACGATATTATGTGGTTTCTAACAGAACTTCACTGTAATAGTTGGTTATAAAAAAGAATCAATTGTACTCTCATTGCTTTGATTTTCAAGATACTCAATGGCTAAATGACTTTATACCCATTTCTCTTGTTGGTAGCTTGTATAAGATATTGGTGAATGTACTTGCTAACAGGTTGAGGTTGGTGGTTGGGTTTGTAATTTGAGATACATAGTCATCTTTTGTGAAAAATAACCAAATTTTCGATGGGATTCTGATAGCGAACGAGGTTGTGGATGAACCCGTAAGATAAAAAAGAGTTATTGATGTTTAAAACCGACTTTGAGAAGACTTATGATTCAGTGAATTGGGGTACCTGGATGATGTTATGCGGAAAATGAATTTCTCAACTCTTGGGATAAAATGGAGTAAAGAATGCATTAGTACAGCTACAACTTCAATGTTGGTTAATGGTAATCTCATGGATGATTTTCCATTGGAAAGGGGTTTGAGATAAGGTGATCCCCTATCTCCCTTTCTTTTTTTATTAGCAGCTGAAAGTTTGCATGTGATGATGAAGTCCTTGGTGGAGTCCAATGTGTTTACAGGGTATCGAGTTGGTACTAGCGATTCCATGGTTATTTCTCATTTACAATTTGCGGAGGACACGTTGTTATTTGAAGGAAAATGGTAATGATACCTTCCAATAATTAAAATGTTTATTTTATATAAGTGGTAGTTCACAAGTGAGGTGTCATTTAGAGGTTAGAGGAAGAGGCAAAACACAAAAAGGACAATGTAATTTCAATCGGTGGTTATTAATTCATTCATCAAAAAACACCAACAGTACTTATACTATGTGTAAGAAATTGTCAGCTCTTCATTCAAATCCCAACCTGAGGGAGTCTTCTTGACTCATGTGGTCCTCTCTATACTCTATAAACCACCCACCCGTCCCAATATTTATGGAATTTTTGTTGGCTCTCATTCTAACCACAGCACCTGAAAACATTAGTACTTGAAAGCTCTCTCTACCTTAAAAAAAACTTATTTCTTTCACTTGTTTTCTCTCCCTTTTTTATTCAATGATCCTAAGTCCTAACTAACTAAATTCACCATGAAGCCTTCCTATCTTCACAAGTTTCTTGTTCCCTCTCCTATAAAAACCAAACATCCTAATTTCATACTCAGACTCAAACTCCAAACGTTTTAAAATAAACGATCTAATCTGCGACTCAACCTAACTTCAGCTCATGTTCAACATATGCAACAACAATTTCCTAAACCCTCTCTCTTTCTTTTTTTTCATTCTTCTCAAAACATGATGCTTGGTTGATAAATAACAAATCCCTCAACTAAAAACCTTAATTTCTTGCCATATTACCCTTACTCCTATTTCTAGTATCAATTGTATTTTCTCCTTAGAGAAAATGGATCTTTTTCAAAACCCATCTTCTCTAAAATCAAACAGAATGGATAAATCTTTAGGGGTTGCAAAACTTGTGCTCATGTCTATAGGAATCATCTCAACTCTTATTTTGTTCAAAGTTGCAATAATTCCATACACATTTGATCTCGTTCTCTCAACTCTTCCTCAACTTTGGTTCTCAATAAGAACATGGTTTACACTTCCTTTTCTTTACATCATTGTTAACTTCATCATCATTACCATTGTAGCTTCTTCAAACTTCTCCCACAAAAGCAATAGCAACATAACCTTTTCTGATCTCAAGAAAACAACCACCATTTTAGAAACTACCACCAATCCAATTGAGCTAGAAAATCAAACCAATGAACCACATCAAGAAGAAAAAGATGTTCAAGAAGTTGAAGAAGAAGAAGAAGAACAAGAAGAGAAAAGGGCTGTTGAAGTTAAAGACTCTGAATTGTTCTGCAACAAATTCATCACTGACCCATCACAGGAAAAATGCAGCAAGGACTATAACTTGACAGATTTTGATGATAAAATTAAAGACTTTGGATTGTTCTGCAACAAGTTCATCACTAATCCAATACCGGAAAAACGCTGCAACGATTATAACTTGCCCGATTCAGGTGATAAAGGTGATGATGACAGTTTGGAAGCAACATGGAAAGCTATAATGGAAGGACAGGAGAAAACAAAGAAGCCATATCTGAAGAAAAGTGACACTTGGACTGCAAGGATTGTGAAAGCCGAACCATTTCGTAACAATGGTGGTTTTTGTGGTGGTGATGATGATCCTGTTGCTTGGGCTCAAAGGGAACTGAAAAAGTCTGAAACTTTCAATGATAGAGCTTCATTGAAGAGAGAAAAATCAATGAGTCCTGAGGAATTGAATAAAAGAGCTGAAGCTTTTATCAAGAAGTTTAATAATCAGATGAAGTTGCAGAGAATGGAATCTTATCAGAGATTTATGAAATTGGTTAACCGTGGTGCTTGATGATAATCTGGTTAATGTTAATCTCTCTTTTTCACACCAGTCACAGTCACAATTTAGTAGAAAAAATTGATTCACTGCAAGGATTTTAACCACTTGGAGGTACATGATTTCAACATGCTCATAAGTTTGTATTTTATGTTACAAATACATGTTTGGATTGATAGTGAATTCGACAGAATTACAGTATACCATTGTAACTTTGTCCAACTCACTGTGATTCCAAACATGTACATAACTGCGATGAACTATCAAGTTGAGATAGGACAGTTCGGGACCATGTTCCTACAATTTTATTAATTGAAAATCTTAATCGTTCAATCTTAATTTGACGGTTCATATCGAGGATTATGTGATTTTGATCTTGATTTATCAGATGGTCCTTATCGCGCGACTGCGTGATTACTTTCTAAATTTCATATGATTGTTTGAATATTAAATCTCTATTCCATGTTCTATTTGCATTCACTACTTAACAAATTGCTAATTCCATGAATTTGTGCAGAATTTTACTGTCCACATTTATATTATCTCTATTATCACAATTCACATATAGCACATTTGTTGTTATAAATCCATTCATCGATGATTATTGACTTAACCTTTTCCCAACCACTTAAACATTGAAGTAGATAATTTTTGTCATGTATTGAATGACAACTATTCATATAGTATACTAGTATTGAATTAGTAATTATTAGTAATTAGTTATAGTAGTTAAATACAGCACTTTCATATGGAATCTTTTTATGTATAAATTAAACATAATCAAATGTTTGTTGAACTTTTTAACTAAGTTATGACCTAAGAAATGATTCTTTCAACCTTCTTTGTTAACACAAATGTGATATTTTTTATATAACAACACTATAACTACAAAAGTGTTAGTGTAATTCAATGATACATGCCAATACCAATAGCATCTTTAAATTCATGAAACTTTAGGCTTTTAACACCTGGCACAATTAAATGAATCTAGCTTTTGATTAATCTGTTCCAACTACCAAACACTTGATTAAAGTGTAGAAAAAAAATGTATGCATCTAACAATAAATACATTATATTTGTCGTTTCCTCTAACTGTTGATATTCCTATTTTTTCCCTCCTTTGCTTGCAGGATTTGTTGTGTACATATTTTTGTAACTGAGACTGTGTGAAGAAGCCAGGACAAGTTTCAAGAGACACGGTGGACTTTTTTTCCCATGTGAAGTTTCAAGTAACATAATGATAATAAGTTAGTATTTGCCTAATAAGCTATGCTCTTTCTTTTGTCTAGTTATTATATGTTCTAGTAGCTATAAAAATATCTACTATTTGTTATAAGTTAGAGTTACATAATGTTTGCATTGATCATGTAGTTATCTAAGAGACAGCACTATATATATAATTTGAAGTTGAATGTGCAATTTCTGCAAACTTAAGTGCTAGTTGAATAGTGGCACATTTTTATTCACTTTTGTTAATTGCAAAGTAATAGTGCATGTCCTTTTTTGTTGGAAAGTTTAAGAAGTTTCACCCCAATTAAAACTATGACTAGAAAAGTGAATACAGAACTTGGTGTGAACAAAGTACACTAAGTTTGAGATTTCACTCTTTAAATTACTCACTTTAGAGAGTCAATTGAAGAGTTTGATATTATATAACCTCAAATGACATAGTTTAAACCCTTCTGAGACCGTCGTAAAATAATCATAATTATCGTCGTTCTCTCTCAAGTCCTTTTTAAAAGAGATAAATGAGTCAAAAAAATATAGATGTATTTAGTTAATAATATAGGCTAAATATATCAATTTTTGTTGACCAATTTGTCTCTTATAAAAAGGACCAGAGGGAGTAGTAGTTTTTCCTTTTCCCATTTTCTTTTTTGTAAGTCAACTTGTAATAATAATTTTATATCAACATGCCTAACAAATCATGAATTATTGAAATATCATGAATTATTGAAATATCAACCACTTATTTTATGACTTTGCTAACTACTACTCTGTTCCAAACTTCAAAGATTCAAATCCTTTATTTGATCCATGAAATTAATAAAATTTAAAAATGATTTCTTAAAGTAAAAAATATAGATCAAATAATTGACTTGGTCATGTGTAATAAAAGTCTTTTCTAAGGCTTTGATTTTCTTTTAGTAAATGGAAAAAATGGATAAAGTGAACAAGCAAGGATGAATTGAAAGCAACGCTAATAGTAGTAAATTGTCTATTCAACTGTGCATGGTTGCATTGCATGCGACCTTGAATAGTTGAATTAACATATTGATGTTGGCTTAATTACATTGGTTATATTGTCAATATCACCAAATGTGGAATTAGTTTAGGGATCAAAATTAATGTTAGTGTAATAAACTTAGTAAACACGCACACACATAGATTTTATCTATCATATCATTATAGATGTAGCTAGGAGTTGCTGTATCTTCAAGCCTTCATATTAATTATGATAATCTATAAGGTCGGAAAGTGAGTTTTCCCTTTTACATGCCACTGGAAATTGAAACAGATGAGCCCCATGTATGTTTCTCCTTGTGTCATAAACAAACTTTGAGTGGTCCATTACCACATAAAGAAGTAGGACCTTGCAGACGGTCCAAAACACTTCACCTTAGATTTACCTAAGAATGTTCTTTTTAGAAACTGAAAATGTTAATATTTGTAGTATTTCATTGAGAGTGGAAATTGAAACGCTGTACTTCTTATCATTCACTTTTTAACTCTCACCTTTAAATGAGTGTAAAGCTATGAACTTACGGTGTGCAAAATTGTTGCAAAAGTTAGAATTTGATTTGTATGTGTACAAACAGTGTAAAAAAATTACAAAATATATAAATGGTAAAATTTGATTTGAAACACATATGGAAAAGTATTTTACATGATTAGTGCATACAAATTAAGTTCAAAATTATTTAGTATAAAAAATTTCAAAATATTAATATTTATAAAATTGTATTATAAACTGGCTAGTGACAACCAACCTGTGCTGTTTCTCAATTCAATCTTGTTTGAACAAAAGTCACATTTATTTTATAAGCACTTGATTTTTTTTATTACTCTCACTTAAAAAGTTGGTCAGCCATTAAAAAAGCCTCCCCAAAATGCCTGAAAATACACTTTTAATCAAAAAAGATATCATAACTAAATTTAAAAAAAACTTCACTAAAAAAATATGTTGGCAGGACTGGAATCTTTGTGGAACCAGCTGGTTAAAGTTTTTCATTTATAAGAAGCCACATACATGGACCCTCCTCCATCTCTTGCCTGCAAAATGCCTTTAATTTCAATTAGAAAAGTTTAGTTCTGCAATTCTATTTTGAATATTGGCCTTCCATTTCTATATTTACCTAATCTTGCTACTTTTGTCTCTGCTACTAAGAAAATGACCATGTGCCTATGTCTTTGGAGTAAAATTGGAAAAAATAGATTACTAGCATAACCATAGGCACCTCCAATCACCCATACTATACATCTCATATCAAACTAAGAATGAGAAGTTGTCACATAAAGCAAACAAATGTAACTCTGATTCCTAGTGGCCCCGACATAAAAAATAAATAATGAATCCAAAGACAGGGTCAGGGGGTCAAGAAGCAAGTTGGAGCTTTAATTGACACCAGTTGTCTACATACCTGTTGTTTATGGTGATAATAATGTCTAAATATTCATTAAGAAGAATGTGCTAGGTAGATGACCTAAGAATAAGACTCAATCATGTTTGCCATTATAAATGACATGTCTCTTTTCTTATTAAACACTAATGGAAACAACTCACAAAATGCTTGGATACGTTGTTATGGCACAAGTATGCTGTGTGGACCTTAAGCTATAGAATAGGAACAAGTTGAAGCAAACTAGCAATGGCATGAATCAAGATTTAGAGTCCTGACGGAGGGGAATAGGAGTTGAACCCACTCCCTTTACGGACCATGAATCAACTCTTTATCAATTAAACCAACCTATATGTTACATGTTTACCCATTAAAAATGATTTGAAGAAGTTCATTTCATTAGGTGAAACAATTTTTTCTTCAAAAATTGGATATTCTCTAGCACAGCAGCAAACACTAATCTCTAAATTGAGTAGAATGACAATGGACTGCAAAATACTCCTTATGAGTTTTAACATTGTTGAAATTTTTAGACCAGATTGATCAAACACACAACCACTAAAGCTGAAAGAAATATGTGTCAGTAATCACATTATCCAAATGCTCTGATGAAGCCATTTCAAGTACATGCCACTCTGACTAGCATGGAATTTTTGGCTAATTAAAATTGTAACATCAATTGTAATTTGATTCAATTACTTAATAAAAATGGATATCTCAAATAAACACTTGTTTAAAAACTAAAATAAAAAATGCACCCCCAGAGAAAAGTAATGAACTCATAACATGAGCAATCTAATTGAACAAAAAAGGATCAGAGTCTACAATCAAATTCTCACATTGAGTATACAGACTACAGAGTTTACTTGAACTAAACAAGTTCCTTTGCTAACAAACAAATTCACAGTAGCAAAGATTCTCACATTAGCAACACAAGATCATCACTCACTTTGGAACAATTGACTAAAGTCACTAAACCAAAGCACAATCTATATGTACTAAACAATATGTCATTATGAATGACCAAAAACAAGAAACACACACATCAGTCAAATAAACTGTCTAATGTGAGCTAGCTAGTTGCTAGCTGAAAGGTGAACAAAAAAAGAAGGTCAAGCGAAAGCTAAGATGATTACGAGTGTAATCAATGGAACACCCAAACGACCCTCATCTGCACAAGAACAATCACCAGGCGCTTTAGCATGTGCATCTGGAGGACTAGGAGGAGAATCACTGTGTGGTGGACTAGGAGGAGAATCACCATTTGGTGGACTAGGTGGAGAATGAGGGCGTGGTGGAGAACTAGGTGGAGGAGAAGTTCCAGTGTTGTTGGACTGAGCTTGAACTTTGACTTCGAGTTTCAGGCCCTGTTGACAATGGCCCATTCTGCCACAAACGAAGTAGCGTGGTCCTGATTCAGTGAGGTGGATCACTGTTTCTCCAGTGTTGTGTGTGGAAATGGCATTTGCTATTGTACATGTGTTGTAGCCTTGTTGGTTTACCTCGATCACGTCGTATAACGGTGTGTAAGTAAACACTGCCAATCATCACATATCCAATGAACGTTCGTCATTACAAATTTTAATTTCAATTCCCGAAAAATACACTTTACATTGTTCCAGCCTCTTATTTTTTGAGTTTTTCCTCTGTTTTTTCCACCATTATCACATCATGTTTCATGTCACTATCTTTCTCATTTCGTTATTTTCATAACCTAGACTCCGAGAACGAAAACTATCATGTAATGCAAAAGAGATAATAGATGGACCGACTTCCTTGCATTTACGAGTCCCATATTCACACATTTGAAAACCAGTGACCTTTTGGTTTATATTGAACCGCCCAAATTCAAATTTTGTATTTGGAATTATACAATGAAAATTGAATTTTCATTCTTTTGAGCGGTTCGATTGAAATTTTGACGGTCACTAATGTCTCGAATGCACGAATGTGTAATCTCCTTATTGCAAGGAATCCATCCAAATCAACAAAAAATTGAACTCTAACCTAGTGTATGTTTGTATCAAGATGAATTTGTCGAAATCACTTTGTAGCATTTGCAAAATCACGCTAACTCATTGTGATTTCGACAAAGCCTTGGAGACACCAAACAGACATGCAGTTAATAGTGCTGTTTGTAGAGCTACTACACCATACCCAGTGTTGTATAATGCATAGGATTCAAATTCAATCACAAAATATACACAGAAGGAAAATGAAAATAAACACAAAGCATGATTGTTATGAATGAATTATCATATTATCAAAATAAAAAATTCAACTAATTAGGAAATAAACCTAAAATTAAACATCTTAACCTTATAAATACTCTATCATTACTTAATAAAGTTTCAGATATGCTCAACTAATTAGGAAACGAACTAAACTACCTTAACCTAATTAATACCCTAATCATTACCTAGTTTACAAGCACATGCTAGATTTAACAAAATTTCAGAAAATCTTTACCAAAAAATATACAAAGTTTCAGAAAATTCAAAGATTAATTATATAAGATTGTAACCGTTTTTTGTGTTTTCACGAAAATGATTCTGTTGAATAAGATCAAGACATGAAGAAACGTACCGAGATCGTCTCCGACATTGAAGCTCTCAGTGGAAGCCCAATCCTGCATATTGGACTCAAGATCCCAGCCGGAAACACCACCAACGGTGTGGTTAGCACCACAAACGCAACGGAAGAAAATCGAAGCTAAGACGACCACGAACATAGCTTTCACTGCCCACACTGGCCTCATTTTCCTACAAATCAAAAACTCAGAGTTAACCATAGCTTCGATTCAAATGCTTAATCTGAACGAATTAACTGAATATTACAACAAATAATGTGAAATTGAATTTGTTCAGTTTCAGTGAAAATTGTAGCGTGCAAATGAAAATTATATAGAAATGTGAAGGTGAATTTGAATAAAATGAAAACAGAATCGAAATTTGAAGAATGTAATCAAGAAGTTGAAGCGAACCTATATGATCTTTGCGCGGTTGAAGAGTTTGTTATGAATTCAGAACAGAGAATGTGGTTATGTACCTGCAAATTCAGAAAGTGAAATCTCAGAGCAATGAAAGAGAAGAAGAAGAAGAAGAGTGAGAGAGAGAGAGAGAGAGAAGTTACGGTGGAGAGAGAAGTTAGTTACGGCGGTGAGAGTGATCGGAGAAAGAGAATAAGGGTTTTCGCGCCTTTATACAGAGTGATGAGAATTTTGGTTTCGTTTTCTGTTACGGAGAGTAAACTTGTCTGTGGCGCAGTTACAATGAGGTTCATGCGCGCGCTAATAATTTTTAAAATCGTTTTTAATGAAATTATGTAATAAAAATAGGTTCTAATGTCCTACAATGAAAAATTAAAAATTAAAATCACTATTTATTAAAAAATGAGCAATTGTACATGACAAAAATAGTTGTATTGCGTTTGATTTATAAAAACGAGATAGAACAACACACAATAATTAATCAAGGAAAGGACAACAATCTGCTTTTTTGTCCACTGCTTTAGTTGGGGACAATTTTATTTTTTTTTACAAAGGGGACAAATTTTTGTCTAATGGATTGTGTAAACTAAAAATGCATTTTTATCCTTAGGATATTAGATTTTTTTGGCTTTGATACTCAATTCTTCACAAAACACGTTCACGTCCTTCTTTGTTGAATGCCGTTGCATCTCTTGTCTTTGTTAGGTAATTGATTTCGATGTTTTTCTTTTCAATTACATGCTTCTCTATTTCTTTGTTTAATTTCTTTTCATAATCATCACCAAAATTTCTTTTTCAAGTAATTGTTTTTTATGCTTTTGTTAGGTCATTGTTATGTTAGATCAAATTATGATCTATTTGCGCAGCAAAAGTACTTATTCATATAAGTTATTTTAAGCAAGACGAGAAAATAGCAAACAAACTATAAAACTAAGATAGAATAGAATGGAAAGAGTATGCTTGCAAGTGAATCTCATTAAGAAGTGAATGTACACGTTACAAAGCCTTTTATAGGCAAATATGATGCTTGCTTGTAGCACAAACTATCTCACTAACTAACAAGTTCTACAACAAATTTTCTAACTAACTTGCTAAACGGAAGTTATGAATTAAATCTTAATACTCCCCCTTAATTCATAACTGTTGAATACTGAAAACACCAAGTTTCTTCTTCAAAAACTCAAATCTGTCAAGTTCTAAATCTTTACTAAAACCATTTGCATCTAATGAAGGACAATACTGCAGCTCAACCATTCCATTAGTCATCTGATCTCTAATGAAGTGGAATCTAGTCTCAATGTGCTTGTTTCTACCATGAGAGGTCGGATTCTTGCCAAGGCATATGACAGATTTGTTATCGATTCTCACTGTTAGAGGTTTCACAACTTCACACTTGAGTTCTTTCATCACTGAATCCAACCACAAAGCTTGACATACAGCAAATATTCTTGAAATATACTCAGCTTCATAGGATGAGAGTGCAGTAACAGTTTGCTTATTGGTACATCAAGATATAACAACATCATTGAACTTGAAGACATAATATGAAATGCTTCTTATATCAATCAAGTTTCCACACCAGCTACTATCTGAGTATCCAATGAGCTCATTCACTTCACTTTTGCTTCCATTAGGAAATAGAAAACCATATTCCATAGTTCCTTTAATGTATCTAAGGATCCTCTTAGCAGCTACCTAAGCACACATGGCGTGACACATAGATTGACCAGGTTAAAATTGATGTTTTGCAAAATGGGCTAAACATAAGGGGGGGCTTTTGCTATATTTTTTAAAAGGAAGACAAAATCACTACTTTTGCAAACTTAGAAGATGAGTAGTGAAGCGGGGTAAGAAACAAGGGTAAAGATGGAATAAAAACTACAAGGTCAATTTTTTGTTTTTTCTATTGGAGGGTTTAAAAGCGCACGGATCCAGGAAAGAGTAACCCATAGCCGTAGATAACCTCCCATCCAACATCAGCATCACACACCAGAACCATAACCATTACAGTCCTATTAAACTCTTATCTTGAGCTTGTAAGAAAAAAACCCTCTTATCTTGAAATTATAAGGAAAATGGAGAAGACAACAACATTGGCTTCAACAAAGAATGAAATGGTTAGTACCAAATATATACCTGATGATATTGCCTTTTCCATTCTATCGAAACTTCCTATTAAATCTTTTAAACGATTTGAATCCGTTCGTAAATCATGGTCTCTCTTGTCTGAAAATACTCATTTCATGAACATGTTCCGCAATGATTTCATAAATAACCCTCGTCGTTGCTGTTCTTATTACAACGAAGCATCTTTCCTCCTAAGTGTTCTTGAAAATAATAAAAAAGTTTTATATTATCTTTTTGGCGAGAGGTTTAAGAATAAGGTCAAATTAGATTGGTTTGATTCATGTGAAGAGCATTTCCGTATTTTTGGTTTTGGAAGTATTAACGGCACACTTTGTATCTATGATCTTTCTAATGATAATCATGGAAATATTGAATTGTGGAACCCAACTACCCAAACAAGCATTCTCCCTCCTCCCAGTTTGGCTGTCAGTCTAGTTGAGTCTATCTTAGATGATGATGAGGATATGGATTTTGATGGTATTTTTTATAATCTTCATGGATTTGGTTATGACCGTGTTACAAAAGACTATAAGGTCATTCGTAATGTACGGTTCGCACAGGAATATTTGGAGCCCTTATGGGAGATATATAGCCTAAGAAGTAACATGTGGAGAGAACTTCATGTTGACATGCCGTATTCTTTGGACTGTATTAACGGCACCCAAGTCTACATGGATGGAGTGTGTCATTGGTTGTGTGAAGAAGATAGCTTTGAGGGATCATGTTTGGTATCATTTTACTTTAGCAATGAGGCGTTCTTCACAACACCCTTACCGTCAGAACTAGAGCATTGGTTTGATGATTTAGCAATTTGGTTAAACTTGGCGGTATTAAATGGATCCATTGCATTGGTCTCATATCATGAAGAGACGACTAATTTTCACATATCAATTTTGGGGGAATTCGGCGTGAAGGAATCATGGACCAAACTCTTCATTGTTGGACCGTTGTCTTGCGTTGAGCGTCCTATTGGAGTGGGGACGAAAGGAGAAATATTCTTCATCAGAAAAGATGAAGAACTAGTTTGGCTTGATTTGAGTACCCAAATGATTGAGGAGGTTGGTTATAAAGCAAACAATCCTAATTGTTCGATAATAGTTTATAAGGAAAACATTCTTCCATTTGGAGGAAAATATTCTTCATCAGATATATGATTGTGGTTACTGTCTGGCTGCATTGTGGGCTCTTTGATCTGTGTCTTTGGTTGGTACTGCTTTGTAGCAATTTTGTGCCGGTGGGAATGTTATTGGATCTGATTTTTATGCATACCATATTGCAGTCCTATGCATTCAGCAGTATGTGTTTACTGTCGTAGGGTCTTGTTTCTAGTGATTAGTAGTGATAGTATTTTGTAGTCGGGGGTTAGAGTTGTTGGTTCTCTGTGTGGGATGCTTTGTGTATCAAGTTTCTTGTAATCTTTGTATCCTTGTTCTTTACTTGGACACATTGTGTTTGTATTGAACTTATTGATGTATTTTGCCTGCTAAAAGAAATCAACTTTATCAATGCAATCTAAGTTTGTCTACGCTCTGAATGTTTACGCTCTTTTTATTTGCAACCTAATTTTGTTTCTATATCAATGCAAAGAATGATCGTTTAGCTTTTCCGGATGCCCTCTACTTGAACTTTCACTACATTCTGCCAGCAACATTCATGCCACCATGTTCTTGTTTATTTTTTCTTTGGTATTCCGAATCTAGGTAATAAACTGGTCTGCTTCATGCATGATGGGTTAGTTCAAATCAACTAATCTCCTTCATCTCCCCTTTATTGTTAAGATTCATATCAGTTTCAATAAATTTGCTCATGTCCAGTAGTTTATTCTAAAATCCATTCTGATTTTTGGAATTCATACAACCAGAAAGGCTACATTTTATGCTTGTTCATGGCATAACTATATCACTGCTATATGGACTGTATTTCCAGCAAAAAATTTCAACGTTATATAACCTTGTTGCTGAATTTCTGTGCTAATTTGTGTAACTAATTAGATTTTAGTTATTCATGTTGCTAACAAATGGCTTGGCTGAAAATCACAAAAACTCAAACTTCATTCAAGCCAACTGTAGCTTGGATGAAATATGATAATGTATGTATCTTCACAATACACATATAATTACTTAGTTATTTAATTTCTTACTTCTTGATAATACAAATTTCCATGTGCTAGACATGTAGCCTTATTTTACACAAACAACAGAAGAATATATTTTGATTTTTGCAAATGGAAGGACGTGACCTTACAACCTTCCTCTCATACCAATTCTATATTGCCCCAATAATATATTGTGATAAAATAAAATAACAGTTTTTAATTGATTAGTTTTTCAAAACTAAAATGTAAAATTTGATAAGATTCAAGTGTCATTGAAGTACATAGTAAGAAAAATTTGATTGTAATATTGTATCTCTAATAATCTAATTTGTGTTTATTGATCGACCCATGATCTTACGAGTCAAAAATTATTCATTGATCTCTATTGTCGACAAGACCTGTGCGACGCACGGGTCAAAAGTCTAGTTTTGTAACAAACTTTGTACGTTACAAACATTTTGTTTTTTATCCTTGTCGTCATCATCTGTTACAAAAACGCTTATGTGTTTAACTGTGGCTAACATGGCGACGTGTGACGTGACAAGTGAGGCTTATGTGTCGTTTCAAATGACAAGTGACAAAATTTATGTGATGTCTAGTTTAATTTGAAATTTTGTTAATTTGTGTTTTTGAACTTCGTCCTTCTATAAAATTTTGTTTTTAGATTTGGTCTCTATAACCTTGTGATTGGTCATCTGGAGCAACACATAAGTCTCGATTGCCACATCACACGTCCCTACGCAAGCCGCCGTTAAACACATAAGGGTTTTTGTAAACGATGATGACAAGACAATATCGAAAACAAAACTTTTATAACTATAGAACAAAAAACCAAAAACACAAGAACTTAAGAACTTACGAGGCTATTTACATATCTCAGCCTTTTTCTCCTAGGTGGGTTTAAAAGTGCACAGATCCTGGAACGAGTAATCCACAGTCGTGGATAACCCCCCCCCCATCCAACAATCAGCATCACACACCAGAACCATTACACTCCTATTATGCTCTTATGTTGAGGTTATGGCTCATCTCAACACCACGATGATGGAGAAGACTACAACATTGGCTTCAACAAAGAATGAAATGGTTAGTACCAACTATATACCTGATGATATTCACTTCTCCATTCTATCAAAACTTCCTTTTAAATCTTTGAAACGATTCGAATGTGTTCGCAAATCATGGTCTCTCTTATCTGAAAATACTCATTTCATGAATATGTTTCGCAATGATCTCGTAACTAACTCTCATCGTTGTTCTTATTACGACGAAGCATCTCTCCTCCTAAGTGTTTTAGAAGATAATAAAAAAGTTTTATATTCTTTTTCCGGTGAGAGGTTTGAGAATAAGGTCAAATTATATTCGTTTGATTTATCTGAAGGCCATTTCCGTATTTTTGGTTTTGGTAGTCTTGATGGCACACTTTGTTTCTATGATTATCCTGATGGTGAAAAAATTGTATTGTGGAACCCAACTACCCAAACAAGCACGTTCCTTCCTCCCGGTCTGGCTCCCGGTCTAGTTGAGTCTATCTTAGATGATGATGACGATATGGATTTTGATTTTGATGATATTTTTTATCAACTTCATGGATTTGGTTATGACCGTGTTACAAATGACTATAAAGTCATTCGTAATGTACGGTTTGCACAGGCGTTTTTAGAGCCCTTATGGGAGATATATAGCCTAAGAAGTAACATGTGGAGAGAACTTGATGTTGACATGCCGTATTCTTTGGAATGTATTGACGGCACCCAAGTCTACTTGGATGGAGTGTGTCATTGGTTGTGTGAAGACGAAGAAGATAGCCCTGATGGATCATGTTTGGTATCATTTTACTTTAGCAATGAGGTGTTCTTCACAACACCGTTACCCTCAGAAGTAGAGGATTGGTTTGGTGATTTAGCAATGTGGTTAAACTTGGCGGTGTTAAATGGGTCCATTGCATTGGTCTCATATCATGAAGAGACGCCTAATTTTCACATATCAATTTTGGGCGAATTCGGTGTGAAGGAATCATGGACCAAACTCTTCATTGTTGGACCGTTGTCTTGCGTCGAGCATCCTATCGGAGTGGGGACGAAAGGAGAAATATTCTTCATCAGAAAAGATAACGAATTAGTTTGGCTTGATTTAAGTACCCAAATTATTGAGGAGCTTGGTTATAAAGCAAACAGTCCTTATTGTAAGATAATAATTTACAAGCAAAACACTCTTCCATTTGGAGGAATAAATAATTGATTGTTGTTCTTCTTTTCGCCAAGAGATATATGATTTTGGTTACTAGTCTGGCTGCATTGTGGGCACTTTGGTCTGTCTTTGGTTGGTACTGTATTTTCAGCAAATTTTGTACCGGTGGGAATGTTATAGGATCTGATTTTTATGCATACCATATTACAATCCTATACATTCAGCAGTATGTGTTTATTGTCTTAGGATCTTGTTTCGAGTGATTAGTAGTGGTAGTATTTTGTAGTAGGGGTTGGAGTTGCTGGTTTGTTGTGGCTTCTCTGTGTGGGATGCTTTGTGTATCAAGTCTCTTGTAATCTTTGTATCCTTGTTCTTTACTTGGATACATTGTGCTTGTACTGAACTTATTGATATATTTTGCCTTCGAAAAGAAATCAACTTTATCCTGAATGTTTACACTCTTTTTATTTGCAACTTAATTTTGTTTCTATATCAATGAAAATAATCGATTAGCTTTACCGGATGCCCTGTAGTCTTATGTAGAAATAACTTCTATATGAAAAACTGATCTAACAGATCTCTATTTGAACTTTCACCACATTCTGACAGCAATATTCATGCCAGCATGTTCTTGTTTATTTTTTCTTTGGTATTCCAAATCTTAGATAATAAACTGGTCTTGTTCATGTATTATGGGTTAGTTCAAATCGACTAATCTCCTTCATCTCCCCTTTAATGCAAAGATTCATATCGGTTTCAGTAAATTTGCTCATGACCAGTACTTTATTCTGAAATCCATTCTGATATTCGGAATTCATACAACCAGAAAGGCTTCATTTAGTGCTTGTTCATGGCATAACTATATCACGGCTATATGGACTCTATTTTCAGCAAATTTTTCAACGTTATAACCTTGTAGCTGGATTTCTGTGCTAATTTGTGTAACTAATTAGATTTTAGTAATTCATGTTGCTAACAAATGGCTTGGCTGAAAATCACAAAGACTCAAACTTCGTTCAAGCCAACTGTAGCTTGAATGAAATATGATAATGTATGTATCTCCATAATACACATCTAATTAGTTATTTACTTTCTTACTTCTTGATAATACAAATTTCCATGTGCCAGACATGTAGCCTTATTTTAGCTCTTGTGAAGTTATGGTGTTTTGCAAGACCATTAGTTTTTGTCGAAAAAGGGCGGTGTTTGCAGTGATGTTGGTCATTCTGTTTCAGAATTGGAAGGGTGATGTGGCTGGAGTGTAGCTTTTTTATACTTTGGGTGAGCTTAGATGTATTGGATTTTGAAGAATGCGAGAAAAAAGATCAGATATATGTACTTTGTGACAATTTAGGTACTTTTGACTGCAATTTCTCATCATTGTTCTGTTACAACTGTATCATTTTGTAACATGTGCTTGTGTTGTTTAGTCGAATAGCAGCTTGTTAGCAGTAAGATCGAGTGTTTCAATTGGGTCTGTTGGTGGTGATTTGTTGCCAGTATGGAAGCTGTAGTTGTCATATGCATTATGGGAGCTTAAGGGTAGCTTTATTCTGTATGTTTGGAGAAATCACATTAGATACATAGCTTTTACTTACCAACACCAAATGAGTTGTTTGGTGTAATTTTAAAGTGAAATCTTATCTTTGCAGGGTGTTTGGTCATTAACAAAGAAAGCATTCCATCTGAAGTTGTAAAGCCATAGATATATGTTAGAGAAATATGGCTATTGAAACTTCAAAATAGTTCTCTCCTCTTTAAGAAGTGTGCATATGATTTACCTTTTCTGATAAGTGATAACTTTCTTACTATTGATCTGGTAGCTGTACTTTACGTTATTGTGTTCTCTATATTGTGATTAAAAAAAATTGAAAACAGCGTGTGGAAGATGCAGGGGGAGAGATTTTGGATTCCTCGATAACTTCGATCCTGTTATTTGGAGGAATTGCATGCCATCCTATGTGTGAGATGAAAATTGTGATATTCCATTGATTTTTTTGACTTTAACATTAAATTGAACATTGAAAAACTAATGATATACTACAGAACGACACTCTTTGACATGCTATGGTTGCAGAGAATCTCTTTCACTGCATTCCTTTCATTTGTGGTTTTTATACAAGCTAACTTTCACATTATTGTAATTGTAATGATTAGTACTTGATTTCCTAATGATTACTACACTCACAAATTTACATAAATGTTTCTTATTAATCTTCATCTCTGTTTACTTCTTTTCCTCCGTGGGTTCGTTTCTGTTGTTTCATTAATGATGGGTGTTGGAGCTGTTAAAACAGTTAGCACAGCCATGTTAGTTGAGGGTTTTGCAGGGGCATGTGGTACATCAATAGGAGAATTTGTGTGTACACTCAATATGAAATTGAAATTGATCGAATGATGAGAGATTTAGGAAGTGATAGAAGATAGAAAGAGTTGGAGAAAAGAGTTAAAAAAAATATATTTAGTTAGTTTTGGCCTTGGATTTATAGAAGTTAATATATCAATCAATATATATATCAAATGCTATTTTCTTTATTTGATTTGATGCAAATATTCTAGACTGGTACGCAACTGCTGATGGCCAACACTAGAAGTCGTCAATCAATAGTATTCACGATTGGTGTATCAGGTAATCAAAGTTGGAACAACATGGTACCTGGTCTGGTTTTACCTATCTTGTGCTTTTATATGGTCGGAAGTATAGAAGCATGGCATTGGCTGCAATTGAACTTCTATGGCTTCAATCTCTTCTCACAGAGCTCAAAGTTCCATATACTACTCATACTATGTTCTGTGATAACATGAGTACTATTGCACTAGCTCATAATCATGTGCTCCATTCCGGAACTAAGCATATGGAACATGTTCTATTTTTTGTCGGAGAAAAAGTTCTTCAGAAATAGTTCTCTGTTGTACATGTTCCTGGCCTGTGTCAGCTTGCTGATCTCATGACAAAGGCCCTACCACCTACTAGAGCTATAGGATATTATGATCTCTGTAACTAACTTCTAGAGGTAGTTACAGATTGTGAAGTTTATAAATAGTTTTCGCCTCCTATTGTATCATAACAATTCAACATTCAATGAAAAATGGCTTAGAAGCATTTCACAATCTCTCTGTTCTCTCACTATCTAAATAGAATGAATCAAATTAACCTTAATCTCAATTTTAACAAGTCTTGCTTCATGATCATATAAAGTTCATCTAGTCAAAATTGCTGATTGCAATTCGTATACAGTAGTATACTTGAAATTGATGTTAGGTCCAATGCACCAATTACACATGCTAAATGATATATTATTAAACCAAACGGTTGTGCAAGATGTATATTTGCAGGTAACTAAGATGAAACTTCTTAACATATAAATTAATGTCTTTTTTTACAAAAATATATCAACCAATGTTGAACTGACCAAAATTCAGTAAAGAAAATTTAGGTTTATTTAGATTAATGTGGAGCACAAAGCTCTTGCATATGCAGGGTCTGGGAAGGGTTTCCACCATTTGGCAAGTTCACAAGTCCGAGTTCAATAGGCAAAAATGCTGAAATTGCCAGGTCGAACGTCGTGATCAAGGTTCAAACCCTGACCCCTCCACTTGCGTGTGTGAGTTTCGATGGTTATTTGTCATTTTGTCTATCTACCAAAAAAATAATGCGTCAAAAAAAAAAAAGGCACACAAGATGAAGCTTAAGCCGAAAATATTATTTCATGTACAACCTCTTAGAGTCACAAATTCTTGGAAGTGACAATGTGAAAGAAGAAAATAAAATAAAAAAAATAAGTGTGATTTCCTTGATCCCTTTCTCCATCTGAATCAGTGGCTATTGCAGAAATAAGTGTGACAATCAAATCATTGTAATGACTACGTCAAGCTATGTGATATATCAACTCCAAAGAGGGTCCAGATAAGAGCCTAATTTACATCCTGCTGTTGAAGTCAGCCTTGATTGAAAAATTAGTTCATAAACCTGTGAAAACACAACCATTACCAATTTCTTTCAAAAAGAATATGTTGTTATGTTTCTAACAATGTATAAAAGATCCTACGCACTGAAAATAGGAAGCACGCATTTTCAGGTCATATCTGGAGTGTGAACCAAATGGCCCGAGAAAGACTCTAATATTATCTTAAAATTTGGGTTAAACCTATCTTAGTTCTTAAAAAAAACGGCTTGTATGGTGAGAGAGATGTCACCCATTTATAAATACATTTCAGACCATGTATCATCCAATGTGCGATTCTCGTCAACATATTTGACCAACTTCAGTAATTTTAAGACCACACACCACAATGAAAAATGTGAAAAATACACAGGTCATCAAAATATGGAGATAAAGAAAAACATCACATTAGCATTACTAAGTTTCAATAAGAAGTACACACCAGATCAATGCAGTTCGATGTCCGTGCAACATTGCAAGAAAATCTGCAACCGTAATCCTGTTACATCTATCCAAAAAGCTATCTCAACAAATCTATGAACAATTCACATGCCTTGTCCTGTAAACATAAATGTTGATTTAATAATTTGCAAGTGCATATCATGAACCAAATGAACGAAAGAAAATAGAAGATTCAGAAGAAGTGAAATACAAGTAATGTAATCTTACAGTCAAATGTTGTCCAGCTAGGAGGTGTAGTTGAGATTTTCGTTTTATCGTCATCGATGGAAAGCATGCTAAAAAGATCGACAGTACTGTTGCTATTTCCAATGGGATTATCAAAATCAACTGATGCTGATGGCCTCTTTATTGGTGGTTTAATCTTCATTTGTAAATTTACGGGAGCCTGAGTTCAATAGATAAACCTTAATTGGTATTTTGGTTTTTGAGATGTAAATATTGGAAGGTAACCAAAACTTCGAATGAGAAAACAATTGTGCATGTGACTGGTTTATTAAATATGATGCATTGAACATGCATCTGACCTAGTGTTGTCAATTGTGGATCGCAGAAAATAGCGGTTTGCTTAAATTCTGCTATGCTATAGTCGCTATTTGTCACAGAACAATAGTGGTTTGTTAAAATTTTGCTCTGCTATATCTGCTATTTGAGAACACTGATCTGACCATGAAGGATTGAACATCGTATAAAACATGAATACCTCATGAGATCTTGCTATTGGAGGCCGAACTTGTGCGATATGATTCACTAGAATGCTTTCCTCAAGCGATAATCTTCTGTTTCTATTAATACCACTCTTGACCCCAGCAGCTGGTAAATCTTTAAACTCGAACATCATATCAGCTGACTTTGAAGCTGATTGTAGTTCACCTTGCAACGCCCACTTTTTCTCCACATACCTGAAGGAACTTGAGCAAATTAGTGATAGTATAAAATGGAAAAGTAGATGAAAATTATCTCGACGTTTCAAGCATAGTTCTAAATTGCAGTCTACAACCGCAATTGCAGCCACAAGATAAAGGTTTTATCTAAAGGTCTCTGCAGCTACATTTTGCCGGGATATCAAGGTTCACAGTGTAACCACGACCACAATTTAGAACCATATTTTCAGGTATAAGAATCCATTCACAGTTTACTTGGCACGGATAAACTTCTCGATTCCGTATGCATTTCTGTCAAAATTTGATGGTAGTTTCGCCTCCCAGTACTTATTTGACTTCACGTTACCCATAACTGCATAAAAAACACTATTAATTTCACTTGCAAGAGCCAAACAATATTTTATAACTGTTATCATATCTTCAATGAATAATTAGTTTCACTATCAATTAAATGGACATATTATGTAGTTTCCTACAACTGATGTCTCTGGGCTATAGCTATACACATGGAATTGACCAGAACACTTTTGTGATTTACTAATACAATTTTATTTGGCCCGTAATTCTAAATTCCGGTCTGCGATCGCAATTGCAGCCATGATATAAAGATTTTAGAGGTCTCTGCAACGGGATCATAACCACATTTGCATCTGCATCAGGTGCATTTGATTACATTTTGCTACAATACCAAGGTTCGCAGCGTAACTGTAACCACGGCCACAACCACAATTTAGAACAATCAAGCCTACCATTTAGCCCTTTAGGAAAGAAAAAAAAAAAAACTAATCCCCTTGCATTGTATCTCATAATTTGCTCAATAGTACATTTCACAAATAAAGTAATTAAGAAATAGATTGCATAGTTTCTTACATTGCATGTAAGAAACTTGATCTGGCAACCATGTATCCAAAGTTGTAGACCTCACCTAGTTTCAAAATCAGAAGGTTCAGCCAATATCAATTTCTAGACTGAGAAAGAAGGAAAAAATTGTATATAAACCTTTGATATATGCACTCCAAGACTCCGATGAATCCCAGAACATTGCATGCAAATGAAAATTCCTAAGTTGACACTAGCCCATCGCGGTGCCCTGAAATATTAAATTTCAATAAACCGTGAAAATATTTCATTAGTTTCTATAAAAAAAATTGCATCGTCAAATGCTAAACTTTACACTGCTACGAATTACAATGAACATGAAGCATACACATATGGTTGAAAAATTAAATGTGTCTGGCTTGCTTTCCCATAAGACAAAACTTTAAAAACATCTCATAATCCAACTCCTAATCAATGTTGAAGTATCCTCAAAATTAGAGGATAGGTACAAAAGCAAAGTGAATGAAAAGGGAAAAACTTAGAAGTGAGTTAAGCACTTTTAAATAGCTAAACACAGTGTCGTCAACCGCGGACCACAAAAAATAGTTGTTTGTTTGTTATAGCTGCTATTTGACAACAATTTGTACTAAATAACATATCGCAAAAAAATAAGGATTTAATCAAATTCTGCTACACTATTTACAGCACAGCACTAAGTAAAATAAAAAGAACCTATTGAATGAACTATTGTAGTAGTTTAAACGTCATGAAGAAAAACATAAATGTGTAGTCTTAATTAACATAAAATAAAGGGTTGTGAAAAGTATATACTTGGTCCAACAGTCTGCACATTCCCTGTTGTCAGGTAGCTTAAGAAGTCCCTCTAAGATCTGCATACAGTCACATGAAAATGTGAAAAAATAAAACAAAACAAAACAAAAACACCAAGCAACAACATAACCAAAAAATTGAAGCCTTTTTTTCCAAATGTTTAGGTCAACTACATGAATTAAACAATCATACTATCCTACAGCAACAACTAGGGCTGGGCAAAAATAACCAAAAACCATTCTGAACCGGTTAACCGAACCGAACCATACTAAAATTAACTGAACCATTATAATAGTTATCTAACCGAACCATTGTTTTAAAGACAGTTCACTAACTGAACCAAACCGTTGTTAACCGTAATTAATTGTTATGAACCGAACCGAACCAAACCATTACAAATCAATTAATTCTTTTTCACACAAAAATCTGAACCCTTTTTCTAAACCCTAATTTGCCAACAACCATAACTAGAGTGGGACTTGATGAAGTCCATGATCTCGGCCTTTTGATCAAGATCAGACTGCTTTGATGAAGATCAGACTATTAAGATCAATTCTGAGTTCTATAAAAGCTTACAAGCCCAAAGAGAGGGTTATGGTTATGGGTGACTCATAAAGGAATAATCACTCAGCTGGTTTCTAGATGGATTTTTTATGCATATTCTATTAGTTACAAAGAGAACTGTTGTGTAGCCATTATAATTATCTTATAGTGAGAATCCACAAGCTTATAAGCATTGTATGTGCTTCATGATTGGAATCAATGAATGTGTTTTCGACAAAAAAAATAAATACGAATTTTGAATCCATATATTTTCATGAATTTAGAAGCTAAAACCATACCATAATCAACTAAAAAGTCAAAAACATTAAACAGATTAAATGATCCAAAAAACCCAGATAGAAATTGATGAAAGAAACCAAAAATAGTAAGAAAGGATTGAAGGAAACAAAAACACAAACCTTGGTATGTTTAGCATGAAGCTCTTTAGAAACAGAAGCTTTTCCATTCATGTTTGCAAAACCTTCGTTGGTTACGTAAGACACAAGGTATCATGCACAACGAAGGAAATGCAAACAAAGAGAGAAAGAGAGAGATAAAGTAAGGTGAAGAGAGGGAGAGAGTTTTTGTGGATTGTGGGGTTTGAGTTTTGGTTGGTGGAAGGAATGAATAATTGAGAGGTGGAAGTGTGGTTGGCGACAGAGAAGGAGACAAAAGCGGGAATTCCATTCATTGTTCCACGTAACAAACTATTTATTCTAAAATCTGTCGTTATCTTTCGTTGACTATACAAACCAAAAACCATAATAACAACGACAAACGCAATGATGTCATGGCAACCGGCAAGGAGGGATGGAAATATGTCGGTCTAACATGCCTAAAAAAAATTATGAAGAACGGATATGGACTCGAATATTGACTCACCGACATTGTTAATAATTTAAGAAAATCATATAATTTAGTGTAATTATAAGTGTTGGTGTTGTGTCGATGTCGGACACGACGTGTCCGACATCGGGACACGCCTAATCCGAGAAGTGTTCGTGCTTCATAGCTGAAAAATATAGTTTGTGGTCTGACATTTTTAGTTAAATAGGTTTTTAAAAAATTTAAACTTTTCTATTGAAAAATTAGTTTTATCTGATCGGTCGTAGACTAGATCGTAAGTTCTTGTAGGTCGATATGTCATCTTCCCATCTTTATTGATAAGGCTTGACGATTTTATTTTATTTTTTACAAAAGAGATAAAACAAAACAAGAACTACAAAGGTCAAGTTTTATCTCACTAAATTGGGTTGGTTAAATGAACCAAACTACATCATAATATTATATCATAAATTATATTTGGATTCAACTCATTAATTTTTAATTCTTTTCTAATAGTTTCTTTTATAGGTTTTTTAGGTTTTCATCTTTCTTTGGTAATATGATTTATCCTTTATTTGATCTACTCTTCTTACTACATGTCTAAACCATCTAAATATATTTCCACCGTTTTAAAGTAAGTGTTTTATTTAAAGAAACAAAAAGTTAAAGCATAGAAAACTAAAGAGGTTTGATAGCTTAACTGATTTGAGTTATATAAAGGAGAATGCTAATGAGTGACTTTGGAATATTGGTTAGAGTATTAAAACAAGTAACTTTACAATAAATAATCATTGCTAAGACAAAAATAAAAGCTTGTAATTCAAAAACAGAATTTCTTAACTATTGCTCTTAAGGCGCTGATTAGCAAAAACTCATATTTAAAAAAGTTGGATGTTCCAAATTTAAAAACAAAAAACAAAGGAAAAGATCACGATTTTAAACCACAGTAGTTGTCATATTTGATTATTTTACATGAACTAAGAAATATGAGTAATAATATTTGAATAACCATTTGATGACAACTTTTGTGATAACTTACCTTTTCTCTCTTCTTATTAGTCAAAAATAATAGAGAAAGAAAAAGAAAGAGAGAGAATAAAAATATAATGTGAATATGAGAGATAAAGTTATACAAAAGTTATCATAAAATGGATGTACAAATATCATTTCTCAAAAAATATAAAGATTTGGATGCTCTATTGCCCTATATGTTTCTATCTCTCTCATAATAATCTCTTCATTTTTAATTTTCAGCTTTTCTCTCCTCACTCAATCACCCGGTCATGTGATAGCAGCTGATTTTATTCTAAAGTACAATAAATGTTCCAAGTTCCAACATAGGCAAATTATTACAGGAAAATTTGATATGATGGATGTTGGATTATGAGTGGAGTCTAAGTGAGGGAATAATAATATCACATTATGTCAAGGGCAAGCACATAAAAAAATTGACATCACATTTTAGCTTAAAATATTAAGAGTGTCTTTGGATGAAAAAATATTTTGAACGATTTATTTGGATGAAGAAATATTTTGAGGTATGAGGAATGAATTTTTGAACAAAATGATGGAAATTTATGAACAATTTTGTCTAAGTTAAATTTAAAGAGTTTCAAATGATAATTTAATTTATTAAATTAAACTTTTCCAAACATTTCTAGTTAATTATAATTGGCTAAATTACCAGTTTTAATCATTGTAAAGTTAAAATTTATGAACTATTCTGCTTATAATAATTGACTAAGTTTCTTAATAATTGCATAGTTAAGATCATGAAGTTAAATTTAAATAATTTCAAAATGTTTCAAAAAATGAATAGTCTTGTTAAAGTAAAAAATGGACCAGAAATGTTTATCAAGATGTTTTCAGAACGGGGGTTGTAGAAGATTATCAACATTTGTTTAGGCACAATCACAACCATACATGATTTGGGTGTAAAGACAGACAAATACGTATAAATTATTAATTAATTATTCCTATAATATCCAGAGTATTACTTTTCCCATTCTATAGGATTCTCACGCGCCCTGCGTTTTTTTTCAAAAATGCTCTTGTGCAATCCTGATTTTAAAATTCGGATTCATGTTTACTATTTCGGATTTTATAATCCGGACAATTTTTATGTATAATCAGCCATCAGACTCTCTCACATTTCAGCAGTTTTGAGTTTTGTTTTTAAAAACAACAAAAAAACTAAGTAAAAAATGTTAAAAATCTGTCAAATAAAATCATAAAATCAATAAAATCATAAAATCATAAAAACGAAGCCATTCTTTTTGGGTTTTTTTTTCCGCGTGAAAATGGTGATAAGATAAAGTTCCATGTTTAGCTAGTATAAAGATTGGGAATGAAGCTTTATTTTTGTAAAGTTGTGTCATATTATCGGATCCAACAAAAAAAAAATATTAATAAAACATCTTATGATAAGAATTATAAAAGTTGAACAAGTACTAAATTTTATATTTATCGTTGGATTTATTTTTGTTCAAATTCATACCATCTTACAAGTTACAAACAAGAAGTTAATTCATAATTTAGTTTCTATTGAGTAATGAACAAGTTGTTACTGACTGAAATCATTGTAAGAAGTGTGTTTGTTTTAAGTTTTTTTTTTAAGAAAAGTGTGTTTGTTTTAAGTTTTTTTTTAAGAAAAGTGTGTTTGTTTTAAGTTTTTTTTTTTTTTTTGAAAAGATGCAAAGAGCATCACTTCATTAGATAAACAAAAAAAGAAGTACGGGAAAGAAAAGAGGATTAGACCAAAACCTTCTCAGAAAGAGATAAACTTAAAGTTGGGCATTCCCAGCCTATTCTTAATGTACTCTCCCCTGATAAATTCAGGGATAGTATCAGACCAAAACATGTCTACATATGACAGTCTTAAACCATAGTTAGCAAGCCCATCAGCACAAACATTACCCTCCTTGTAAATATGTAAAACATAAAATCTCATATCTTTGATTCTACATAAACAATTCTGCCACCTAATTCTTAGAGTCCAAGGCGCCACATGGTTACAGTTGAAAGCTTGAATAACTAGTTGAGAATCAGACTCAAGACAGATGTTACGGTAACCTTTTGAATAAGCTATCTCAATAGCAATCATTGCTGCAGTTAATTCAGCAAACAAAGCATTTTCACTTCCTAAGAATTGAGCAAAACAGCCAAGAAAAATACCTTCTGAATTTCTGAATATTCCAACTATTGAAGCTTTGATTGGATTCTTTGTGGAAGCGCCATCCGTGTTAATTTTAATCCAAGAATGAAGAGGACGTGGCCAGATAACCTCTTTAATAATCAGAGCTTTGGGGGGTTTAATATTCACTTTACAAGCCTTCATGATTGTGAATTCCAGCATGTCTCTAGCAGCAGTTTTGTTAGTATTGTTACCTGATAAAGAAACCTTTGCTATGATCATGTTAATTGCAGTCTTCCAATGAATCAACTTGTCTTGAAATCTGCTTTGGTTTCTTCTATACCAAATGGTCTTGATAAGATTGATTATACATGCTTTGATAACCACTTTGCATTGAGGAGACCACCCTCTATCCAAAATGAGCCAAATGTCCTCTAGTGAAGTGAACTGTAATGAAATATTGAGAGTGGATGATAGCCAAGACCACAACTTCAGTGCAAAAGAGTAATCAAAGAAGAGATGAAAAGAATTTTCGATCTGAGAGTGACAAGAGGAGCACATAGAAGGAAGATATGAGCCTCTGAGACTTAGATTCTCATCAGTGGGAAGCTTTTTTAGCATAAGTCTCCATACAAGAAGAGATTTGGAGGGAGGAACATCAGGGCACCAAAGAATTTTGGCCCAATTAATGTTTTTTCCTATGCCATTTTTAAATAGAAAAACATCTTTGAAAGTGAGGGAACATATTTAACACAGAAGCAGGAAAATACCATTGTGAATTGAGAATGAAGTCACTCACTTTAGAAGTTAAATGATTATGGAAGTGTCAGGGGAAATTTAGAGAAGTGGCTATAGGTTCCCCACACCAAGAATCCAGCCAAAAATTGATATCCTCCCCAGATCCAATGAGCCATCTGCAATTTTCTTCTATAGTTCTATATTCAGACTTGATGCTACTCCATAAGGAGGAGTGAATATGATGAGATATCACCCTTTTACCTCTAATAACTTTGCTTCTAAGTAAAATGGCCTAGTCTTCATTGGAGTGTTTGAAGTCCCAACATAACTTTAAATTAGCTGCATCATTTAACAAAATTAAAGATCTGATTCCAAGCCCACCTTCAGAGATAGGTCTGCAAACCTGCTTCCAAGAAACTGTTACCAGTTTTCTTTTGGATATGTCCCCACTCCAAATAAAGTTTCTGATCCAAACTTCTATTTATTTGAGAAGTTGCTTAGGCCAATAGTAAATTGAGATAGAGTGTATCAGCATACCTTGAATAACACTTTTAACAAGAAGCACTCTACCAGCTATTGACAACAATGATGCTTTCCAGGCACTAAGTTTTGCTTTGATTTTGTCTGCAATAGGAATAAGATGAGATTTCTTGGGTTTACCTTTGAAAATTGGCACACCTAAGTAGTTAAAAGTTAGTGAGCCCTTGTTGAATCCTATCATGTATGAGACGGTGTTGATCCTAGCAGTTGATATAGAACCATAGTAGACTGTTCATTTGGAGGGGTTGATAACTTGACCAGAAGCTAGTGCATAAGAACTGAATAATTGCATGAGAGCCTGAATAGAGGTTAACCTTCCTTTACAAAATATCATAATATCATCTGCATAAAGAGAATGAGATGGAACTTGTATTGATCTTGACCCTTTGATTAGTTCCAGCTTTCCTTGCTCCACTAGTTTTGTAATGTTCCTACTTAAGACATCCTCTGCAATACAAAATAAGAGCGGAGATAGTGGGTCACCCTGTCTCACCCCTCTTCTACACTTAAAGTAACCATTTTGTTTTCCATTGACAGATATAGAAAGCGAAGCTAAATTTAGAATCTTATTAATCCAAGAACAAAACCTGTTGTTAAAACCAAATTTGTGAAGCACCTTAAGCAGAAACTTCCAGTCAAGAGTGTCAAATGCCTTTGAGATATCAACTTTAAAAGCCAAATTCCCTGCAAATGCTTTCTGATGAAGATGGTTGATCGCTTCTGAGGTGACACAAATACAGTCTCTGGTATTCCTTCCTTGAATGAATCCTCTTTGTTCCGAAGAAATGATAGTCTTCATAATTGGTGCTAGCCTATCAGCCAAAATTTTTGAAATAATTTTGAATTTAAAATTGGCTAAGGCTATAGGTCTGTATTGGCCAACTGATAGAACATTAGGAACTTTGGGGATGAGGACAATAGTGTTAGCATTGAAGTTGGGAAGTAGCCAATCCTTCGTAAAGAATTAAATGACTGCATTATATACATCTTGCTTAACAATGTTCAAGAACGATTGAAAGAAAGAAGCTCCAAAACCATCGGGGCTAGGAGCTCCCTCTTTATTCATAGCTAGAACCACCTTGTGAACTTCTTCCTTAGAAGGTAGATTAGTAAGCATTGCATTCATCTCATCAGTTAACAAATCAGGGATGACATCTTCAATCAACTAATTCACCTGCAAATCCTGCACATAAATGTTAGAAGAAAAAATATTTTGAAAGTGTTTAATAATATGATTGGAAATTTGCTCTAGTTCCGTTAACACGTTCTCCCCATCATTGATAGATGTTATCATTTTGGAAGTGTTTTTTATTTTGGTAAGTCTATGGAAGTACTTGGTATTTTTATCACCATCGGAATGCCATGAAATGTTTGCTTTTTCTCTCCAAAAAGCTTCCTCTCTGTCTAAGGCATTTTCCAATGATATTTGAGCCGTTTTGTGTTGTTCCAGAAGAGCGTCATCACCACCATTAGCATCAATTACATTCTGGATGGTAATGAGTTTTTGTTCAGCCTCTTTCAACATGACATGAACAATGCCAAATACAGTCTTATTCCAAATCTTAAGACTTTGTTTGAGATTCTTTAATTTTTGGCTGAGTATGTACATAGGACAACCAATTATATTAACATTCCAGTTTTCTTGAATGACTCTTCTACAATCTTCATGTTAAATCCACATGTTCATGAATTTGAATTGAGACATGAATCTATTTTGGGAAGTTTCAAATTCTAAAAGGATAGGGAAATGATCAGATTTGAGGTTGGTAAGAGTTGAAACAATGAGGTTGTTGCACATATCTATCCACATTTGGTTACATATAGTTCTATCAGGCCTCCTTTCAGTATGTCTGATCCACATTTGTTTTAAGTTATTTTTGTATATTATTTAAAATAAAATGATACAAATATGTGTTCTATTTCTAGTTTATTAAAGTTTATCCTTCTGTATAGAAGATTTCAGAGAAAGAAAAACATTCACATATAAAATGGTGGGAGTAAAAGTTTCTATGAAGATGAGATTAAGTCTACGTGTAACTATCCATATGCATGTTTAACAAATTTACTAGCCACCACTTCTTCTTCTTCTTCTTCTTCTTCTTCGTCCTCCTCCTCCTCGTCTTCCTCCTCTTCCTTCTCCTCCTCCTCTAGCTTTTTACCCTCTCTCTTTCTTACTTTCCTTTTATGTTTCTCTTAATTGTTCATTCTTTTCACTTTTTCTCTCAATTCCTCGTTCTTTTCTTTCTTTTTCATCTAATTCGTCTTTCCTATCCATTTCTTTTACTTTCTTAATTTTATTTTTGTGGAGTTCTCTAAGATGATAAGAATGTGAATAATGTCTTCTCATCATTATTTTCATCTTCTCCCAAGTTTCAATGGATGGCTCTCCATACCTATTTCTTTCTTTGATGATTCAATCCTACCATATCAATGCATAATCTTTTAAATCGTGGTCTGAAACCTGCACTTCTTGAACATTAGTATAGGTTTTACAAGCAAAATTTGTTTAATTTTGTCTTCCTTCCTTACAAGCTTTATTGGGATCCATCATCAAGCATGGAATTCAATCCACTTTTATTTCAACAAAAACACGCCAAACAAAGAGGAACTTGGTTTGGGAAACACATTAGTAATGAGGATCCCATGCTCCATTCATGATCAAAATACTCATAATAAAAATTAACTTAAGTGTTTGGCATAATTTAAACAAAGTATTGACCATACATTTTTACGACAATTTAAATCAAATAAAACAAAGCAAGTGGGTGTCATGCACCCAAATCTCATTAGTTATTCTTAAAACTAATTTCCATCTCTTGAAAGTTGGATAAAGTGTTCCTTAAAAGTTCATATCATTGGGGCACTATGATGAGTTGCTACTATCACCATCCCTGTCTTCCTCTTCGACCACAAGTTCTTCAGCGACTTCATTATCATCATCAACCAATGGTTCTTCAGCAAAATCATTTTCATCATTCATATGATGAAAATGAACTACAGCGTGCACAATTATTTGAGCAACAAAATCTTCTTCTTCTTCACGATCAACAACTTCCTCTAGTTTTTCCATTATAGGTAGCTGGGGAAACTCTTCTTTAAGCAAATCCAATTCCTATGTCGAACATAACCTTATTGATTAGCTTTTCATTAAGATATAATATATTGTTTATGTAAAACGAAATAATTATGTATATCTTACCTCTTTCTCAAACTTGTCAATATCTGGATACAACAAAGCAATCAATGCATCATAATTTGGATCATCTCTCAGTGAGAGTTCAGTAGGACAATGTGTGCGGCAAATAGGACATTCATTTTTACTGCAATAAATGACAAGAAAACATATAACAGCTAAAAAAATCAATACAATTCAAACTAAAAATATGTGTAATATTGATAAGTAAAGATAGTGGAAGTTTAAGGACAAACCCAGAGCGCATGCACTTCTCTATGCACTCTCCGCAGAAACGATGCAAGCATTCTCTTATAGTTTTTGTTTTTCGTATGATACCTACACTTATAATGAAATCAACTATCACCTTTTAGTATAGCATCCGGTCATTATTATTACGAAATATTGATACAAATTACTTTAGTTGTCAATGCAATAAAGATTTCATATGTGCATAAGAACATTTATATAGATATATCATATATGTTGTAAATGGGAATTATATTTGGTGGTTGGTGGGACCTTTGGGGTGAGGCCACTAAGTGGACCCTCCCCAGAGATGTCTCAGACCATAGCACTGTGGTGTTGAGATACTCCTCCCAATTGTGGGGCCCGAAATCGTTAAGGTTTAATAATTTCTGGCTTGGTCATCAAGGGTTGGGGGATATTGTGAGCAATTGTTGGAATCGGTCTAGGCCTCCAGAGTGGATGGCGGTGAGGCTCTCGGCCAAACTTAAGGCCTTGAAAGTCGATTTGAAAGGTTGGATTGCTCAGGTTTTTGGTGGGTTGGACGGACGCATTGATGCTCAGGTGGATGTTCTTAGTTTGCTTGACCCTAAGGCTGAAGAGGGATCATTGTCGCATGTTGATATGGAAGCTAGGTTTAAGGGTTTTCATGATTTATGGATGCTTCTGAGAGTGAAAGATTCCCAAATTTTTCAACGATCCAGGACTAAATGGCTTCGGGAAGGTGATGCTAATTCTGGGCACTTTCACTCTAGTATTAAGATGAGAAGGCGCAGAAATTCTATTTTCACCTTAAGGGTGGGGAACAGGTGGGTTGAGAGTGTTCCAGAGGTTCATGCGCAAATTGTGACTTATTTCAGAGATCATTTCTCCGACTCTATGTTGGATCGCCCTACTCTGGATAGGGTTCCTCTGCCTAGTCTTTCTGAGGCGGAGGCCAGGGATTTGGTTGTTCCTTTTAGCGAGGAGGAGATTAGAAAGGTGGTGATTAAGTCTGATGGCTTTAATTTCACCTTTTACAAAAGTTTTTGGGAGTTGTTGAAAGGGGAAGTGAATATCATGTTCCACCAATTCTTCCATTCTGCCACCCTCCCGCGGTGTTTTTCCTCGTACTTTGTTACGTTAATCCCTAAGGTGCCTTCTCCCACTAGGATAGGGGATTTTCGTCCCATTTCCCTCCTTGGTTCTCTTTAAAAGTTGGTGGCCAACGTGTTAGCGGGTAGGCTGGCACCTATTATGGATTCGCTTATCGCGTTCAACCAATCTGCCTTCATTAAAGGTCGTCAACTTGTGGATGGCGTGGTTGCAGTGAATAAGGTTATTGATGTGGCGAGGAAATCTAAGAAGGAGTGCCTCATTTTCAAGGTGGATTTTGAAAAGGCCTATGACTCAGTTAGCTGGAGTTGCCTTGAGTCTATGATGGTGAGACTTGGTTTCAGTGAGAGGTGGTGTAGGTGGATTCGTGCCTGTGTTTTTTGTGGTAGGCTTTCGGTTCTTGTGAACGGTTGCCCGACTGAGGAGATTGATATTAGGAGAGGTTTGAAACAAGGTGACCCTCTTGCTCTGTTTCTTTTCCTTTTAGTGGTGGAGGGGTTGAGTGGTTTGGTTAGGTCTGCCGAAGCCACAGGCTTATATCATGCCTTTAAGCTGATTAACTCTGGGCTCGCAATCTCACATCTTCAATATGCGGATGATACCTTGTTCTTGGCTACGATGGCGAACTTGTGGGCTTTGAAAACCATTCTTCGCTGTTTTGAGCTAGCTTTCGGGTTGAAGGTCAATTTCTTGAAGAGTTATGTCATGTTATGTCATGGGGTTAATGTGGGGTCGGAGTTCCTTAGTCTAGCTGAGCGTTTCCTTCACTGTTGGGCGGGTATCGTTCCCTTCACTTACTTGGGTTTACCTGTTGGGGCTAATCTGCGCCTTGAAAAAACCTGGCAACCGCTCCTTCTTTTGCTTGCTAGTAGGCTTAGTTCTTGGGGTAATAAATATGTGAGCATGGGTGGTAGGGTGGTTCTTCTGAATTCCGTACTTAATGTCATTCCTATTTTCTATCTGTTTGTCATGAAAATGCCTATCTTGGCCTGGAAGAAGATTGTTCGCCTTCAGAGGGACTTCCTCTAGAGCGGGGTTAGGCGGAGTAAGTGTATCATGTGGGTGTCCTGGTCTGTGTTTTGTAAACCGAAGCGTGAGAGGGGCTGGGGGTGAGGGATCTCCGCCAGGTGAACCTCGCCCTTTTGGCCAAGTGGCGGTGGCAGTTCCTGCAAGGTGACGGAGGTTTGTGGAGGGAGATCCTTGTTGCCCGGTATGGTGCTTGTTATCCTTCTCCTCATCTTGGGGGAAGACCTTCCGGCCTCCGTGGTGTCTCTTCCTTGTGGTCTAATATTTCTCTCTTGGGAAGTGACAGGGCGACCACTGGGGACTAGTTTTCTTCTGGGGTTGCTAGAGTTATTGGGAACAGTCTCTCCTCTAGTTTCTGGCATGATCCGTGGTGTTGCCCAATTCTTCTTAGGAATAGGTTTCGTCGTCTTTTCCAGGTTTCTCTCCAGGCCGATGGGAAAGTGGGGGATTTAGGTGTTTGGGAGGGGACCACTTGGTTTTGGGACCTTAGGTGGAGGAGGTCGTTGTTTGTGTGGGAAGCGGACCTTATGCTTGAGTTACTTTTGGTTGTTACCAGACATTCCAGACTGGATCGAGAGGATGCGTAGTCTTGGTCCCTATCTAAGGTGATTGTCTTCTCCTGGCAGCTTCTTCTTGATAGGCTCCCAAATAGGTCTAATCTTATTAGACGTGGTGTTCCTCTTCCTGAGAGGGATCTTGGGTGTGTTTCCTACCCCGTCCCGTCAGAATCTGCGGTTCACCTGTTCATCACTTGTCCAGTTGTTCTTCCGGTTTGGTATCAAGTCTCTAGGTGGTTGGGTTGGGAGTTTGTTATTCCTAGAGGTCTTGCTCAGCTCTTTCAGGCCTTCACTGGCCTTGGTAGGAGGAAAAGAGTTAGGTTAGGTTTGCTCCTGGTTTGGCATGCTGTTATTTGGACCATTTGGACGTCTAGGAACGACCTTGCTTTCGCTGGTGGCACTCTCCGTGAGGAGTCTGTGGTGGATAGAGTGAAACTCTTAGCCTGGAAGTGGTTCCTGGCTAAGTGCCTTGCTAGTTCCTGTTCTTATCATGAGTGGGAGGTGCAGCCCGTCCTGTGCTGGTATCGGTAGGGTTTTGGTGGTGGTTTGCCTTGGTTCGCTTGGGGGTTGGGGTGGGGGCTTCTGTCTCTCCCCTCCTGGGTAGCTTCGGGATTTGTCCTTTGGCTTCGTGCCCTGGCAGCTTTGGTGGGCGCTTTGGTGTTTTTGGCGTAGCCTTTTCTTTCTTTTCTTCCGCTTTTGTTTTTTGTTTTTTCAGGTGGTTGTATGGAGTGGCTCCTGGGGGTTTGTCCTGGGGGTCTCTCTTTTTGGTAGCTCCTTTTGATGGCTTTTTTGGTGTATTTGTACAGTTCCTCTTTCTTATATATATATTTTGCCATTCAAAAAAAAAATTAGGAAACATCGAGCTTTTAAAAAAAATAATTAAGCAAACAACTAGAAATGTGTCTAGATTATCTACTTGTACCAATAAATAGGACATGGAGATAAAATCTTAACACTAAAGATAGATTTGCACAAATGAGAGCAGGACCCCACATGAAGAAGGAATTTTTAAATTAAGAGAGAGAAGTATTATTAACAATTCAAAATTTATTTATGAATATACAATTATTTAGAGATATCTTAAGAATTAAAACTAGAAATGTTTATAATTTTATATATATATATATATTATTTAACTAGGAAGTTAATAAAAGTGAAACTAGAGTTTATCAAGTTCCGCCTTTTAGTACCCTATTGTACCTCTAATTTTAAACAAAGCATTTTTCTTAGAAAGACTTTCTTTCTCAAAGATAAACATTATGAAGCTAAACATACGTTATTCATGAATGGAATTTACCAATACCATAAATAAAAAATGTATTACTCTTTATGCAAAGTTATGTGCAATTATTACAACACAATTTCATATATATAATCTAAATATTACTATAGATTTACTTATAAACTAATATTAAATTGGTTTGTTCAACATTTTGACCATTTCATTTGATCATCTATTGTTACATTTTCTCATTAGAACAATTTTTTTAAGTAAAATTACCCATATTTGCAGTAATAAATAAGGAAATATAGCATTAATAATAAATTACATACCAAAGCAAATAGGGCACTCAATCTCACGTATGTTTGACAAATCTCTGCTCACATATCTGCAAATAAGCACCAATAGAGGAATCCATAAATGTTAGAATGTTGGATTCGTTACATTATGAAAATATTTTCACTTTTCATTTTCTTAGACTGCTATTTGTTTTAAATTGCTAATAAGGACATTGAAGACTTGCATAATAACAATTGTGATAGAGAGAATACAAAAACTGGAAAAAATACATTTTTAGAAACAGTAGAAATATTGTTTGGACATTTTAAACTAAAATCTAAAAATGCTAGAATTTTTTAAAAAAATTTATGAAGTATATATTTGATCTATACTCTCTTTTTTTATTAGCTGAAAAGAAAATAAAAATAAATTGGAAGTAAACATGCCTACTTTAGAGAGGTGGTTCTTTGTTTTTGAAACAACGAAGAGATTACTAGATATTAACCCAGTACAAAGCATACTTAATCCATATACGAAACAATAACCCAAAATGGAGAAGATAAACACAAGATAACAAAAGGACCTCTTAATTTAGAAAAGAGCTACACTCTTCCGAGGTATTCGTAGAGTTATAGTGTTGATACTAAGATCGAAGTAACTCTTGAAAGTTGAAACATATTGCGACCATTTTAATATATATATATATATATATTTATTTGAAAATATCATTTTGATACATTAAATTCGCTAAAATAAAGTCATTCTAGAGTGAAAATGGGGTTGGTAAAAATTGTATTTTAAAAGGATTTCCTGAATCATAATGTGTGTCGCCTACACATACAATATAAAAGTGTGTGAGTCTATGACATGTATTTGTGCCAAGTGTGAGTTAGAAGTTCCATATCAATCAAGTGTGTGTGTCTATAAAGTAAGGTTTTTTACGTCACATGTCGCTTCCACGTTTATTCTCAGTTTTTTTTATTTTTTTATTTTCTAAAACTAATATTTTATTTGGAGTAAATGTCTCAACAAACTTCATATATTACTTTGATCATATCAACTAAATATTTATTTTATTTCAATTTTTAATTTATTTTTAAAACTTATGTAGCATAAATATCTCAACAAATTACTCATTAAATTTTAAAATTTTCTAATCATCAATAGTCTATCTTTTATTCAACATTTATGAAAGTTAATGACTAACAAAAACTCAATTTTGTCTCATCTAATCATTTGACACCTCGACATATATAATTGTATTAAACAAAAAAGTACATGACATTCAACAATTTATAGACTTATTTTTACATTAATTTAATAAAAGATTTTGTATTATAATTCCAAGAAAAAAATTAAACCAAAATTTAGTAATTTTACTAATATACTACTCTCTCTAGTCACATTTATAAACAATTATTCCCCTTTCAAATTCATTAAATAATTAAAGTATCTGAACTATATTATAGTCCAAATGCGTCAATTATTTAATGAACTTGAAAAATAATATTTACTTATAAATGTGACCGGAGGTAGTAAGTCATTTTTTTTTTACAGAAATGACTAACTTGTGTTAATAGACAACCCTTAAAGACCAAACTGACTCATTTTAAAGATTTCAATGTTATTATATCAAATTGAACTTCAAAAATATGTTAAGGACCAAGTGATATTTAAGCCAAGATTAAATCATAATAAACACCTATCTAAGAATATATTGAGAAAGAGTAGCAAATAATTCATAGAAATACATGTTGATGCATTGAACCGAGATCATGCAAGTGAAAAACATAGTGACACTCTCAGCTACCTCATAGAAACCAACATACAAAGATACATATACATCCTAAGTAGATCTTAAGTATAGCAATGTATTTGATCCAAATTTAAACCAAATATATGTATTTTTGTTGCTTATATTTAAGATTAGATGAAGTAATTAAAATCCACATAAAAATTTTAAGGGGGTAATAAATGATTGATGGATAAAACGCTAAATGATATAGTATATGAGAGAATATATGAGAAATTGGATTAACATACTCTACTTTTCCAGCTTTCTCTTTTTCTTCAGCTTCATCTTCCTGTTCTTCTTCATCTCCTTCTTCATTATTAGATGGATGCATTTGATCTGATCCTACTTCAAACAAATAAGCAAGATAATTAATATATATATAAATAAACAACAATCATTTATGAAACAAATGATGGGAGTGCATAAGAAAATACAAGAAGCAACGATTACATTATTGAGATAAGATTAAGAAGGAAGAAAAAATGCTTACCAATTTCATATTTGGGTTGCTCTTGCAAGTTGTTCATCTCTTTCTTGGTCTCCTCATTCTCTTTGAGAGACTCTTCATGAGAGCGTTTATTTTCTGACATTGTGGTCAATGGGATAGATTTGGTTTTCTTAAGTTGATTTTATACTTCCTTGTGCATATGAAAGCAAAGCAAATGAAGAGTAATTGTAGTTAGCAAATAAAAATTTGAAAGGTGATAAGCTCTTCATACGTGGTATTTCTGAAAGACTAGGTGTACCCTTCCTAAACAATTTGCACTTGATTATTTCCCATTTTATTTATTGATATTTCTTCTTCTTTTTTTTTGTTTATAATTTTTTTTTGGTAGTATCAAATTGAATGAATGGAAATATTTATTAACTTACAAAAATAACATTATACCAAAAAAAATATTTGACCTAATTAATGATATATACTTTTTTATTATGAAAAAAATAGGAAAACAATTATCACAATTTAATACTCGTTCCTTCCAAAATCAAAGTTTGACTATAATTTTGTATTGACCATGAATTAATATATGAAAACTAATGACGTGTTATATGGATAGAAATAATAAAATATAATTTTAAATATAAAAAATTTAATAATAGAAATAAATATTAAATATTACAAAACTAATAAATAACAATTAATAATAAATTCCAGTCCCTTGACCAGAAAAAATGTGAACAAAGTACACTATTAATATTAAAACTTATTTCTTTTTTAAAAAAATAAAAATAAAAGTATTTTCTATTAAAATTTAAAGGCTTATATTTATATATTTAGTTCATGTAAATAAGGGTCATTTGAATTATTGATCCCTGAACTTGCTAATCCTTTTAAATCTGACCTACAAATATTAATCGCTTGACATAGTCTCTCAACCTAGGTAATGACAACCACATCACTAATTTGTTGATGTGTTAGAGCTGATTGGTTACTGTCAATTGGGCTGGCTCAGCCCAGTCCGCCTCGGCTCGGTGGGCCAGTTCATATAAATGGGCCAGAGAGGGTCGGTCCACTTTATTCATGGGATATAAAAATTGAGTCCAACCCAATTAATAATGAGTTACATGGCCCGATGGGCCATCCCAGCCCGTATTTCAAAAAAAAAAAAGATAAATTATTATACATCAAATATATCAATGTATTCATAAACTTAGTTAAATAACATATAAATAAAATTATTAAATCAACGTTCATAAGGGATAAATAACACAAAAACATCAATACAAAAGTAGAGAGTAGTTATCAAAACTCACAAAATGCAACTTGAAGACGATAAAATTTAGTCTTACATAATAAAACTATTTTATATACTATTTTTTTTATTTTAGTATTCTTAAAGGGCCAGCCCGCATGCCCAATGTCTCAACCTAGGCCGGCCCTTGTAAAATACAGGCCTGGTGGGCTGGCCCAAAAAGATAAGATCGTTTTTTTGTGCCCTTTTTACGGCCTGGCCCACACAAGAATAGAGGGCTAATGGGTTGGTCCGGTGGGTCTGACCCATTTTGACAGCTCTAATTCATTTGCTTGCTGACACATCGAAACTTGGTGTAAACAGATGAAAATACGCCTGAGGATCTCAGACAAACGTGAAATGACCATATTATCCCTAAGTTCATCTTCTCTTTGAATTGGAAACACAAATTTGGGGATTATGGTTCTCGAGAAGACAAAGGGAAATTGGATCGCATTTGGTGATTATTAAGGTGAGAAAAACACAAGAACGGGTTGAATTGTGTTGACTTTTTTTAAGTTTTTCTTAGTGTTTTAGCAATGGTCAGAGTGTGAAGATGTTCACAGTCTGACTCAGAGTTTGATAACAATAGTGTAAAACAAACATACATACATACATATATATATATATATATATAGAGAGAGAGAGAGAAGCAGACACATCAATTATACTAGTTGCTCCTACAATCTAGGCGTAGTTCAGTCCCCTTCCACTTCCAAGAGATTTTCACTATAATCACAACTGATTACAAATGCTCAAGGACGCAACCAACAAACTTTCTATGCTCAAGTACACAAGCAAGAGATTTTCAAATGCTCAATCACAACTAAAAGAGACTTCTAAGAGTTTAACAATAAAAGAGTTTTCTTACACTTGATATACAATCAAAGGTGTAAACAATTACAAAATAAAACAAACTTTTAAGACTTTAGAATTTTTAAGACATGAACTTAGTAAGAAATTCTTAAGTATTCTATGCGCTTTTATATTTGAGAGAGTAAGGGCATAATTAAAATTGCAGAGTCTCGTTGGTATTCTTAAAGTCTTCAGCTCCTTATACAGGAAAGGATTTGAGAGACGTTGGAGAGTGTCAGCGTATTAAGAGTCATTGAAAAGCTTCAAACCAAATATGTTGGAATGTTGCATGTTGTGGTTAATGTTGTTTGAAGAGACATTTAAAATCCATTGTTGCAGATAGAATTATCTGTTTTATTCCTTTTGTACTTGAATTTAACTAAGCATGTGATTCAGAAGAAGACAAATTGTACTTACTGAAAGTGACCCTTCTTAGATGAAGACAAATGTGACTAGGCTTCTGAGTCCCTCCGAGGCTGGATGTCATAGAGTATGGGTGACTCCAAGTCTGAGTGATTCAGATCCTGATTGTCCAAAGTATGGTCTTCACTTGCTTTTGGGTGACTTCTTCTCTTATGATCCAAAATGTTGACATCTGATTGGCCTTTCTTCAGATCTTCTACCAAGTCTTTTAGCTTCTCTTATGCTTCTGATGCTCTTATACATGTTCAAGCCTTGTTGAATTTTAATCTAAGACCATGCACTCTTAAACATGTATTAGCATATCCAATTGTTCTTTAATACTTTGATATCATCAAAACTTTAGAGGCATTGTACAAATCCAATTTTGTTCCAACAAATTAGGGTTCTTGAAGTTCAAGTTTAAGGCAGTTGTCTGCTTCGGTGGTTGTGCTTTTTCGTTTTCTTTATGTACGATTTGTAGAGTTGTACGTTTGAACTGTTATGTTTTGTTATTTTATGTTTTTGATCAAAGGTTGGGTCGTAATTGATCTAACCTTTTTGCAGTGGTTCGATTTCGTAAACCCAAAAGGGCTTGGTTCTTTTAACCCGAAATGGTCTGGTTACTAACGTATTGGACTCATCCCTCGATCTGAGTTCTTACATATTTTTATACATGTTGTATTTGGTGGTCTGACTTCTTTGATTCTCTGACTGTTCCAAATCTATTGAGATTTGCAGGTTTCGAGGTGTCATGCTTGCCTTTTCCCTGGTACTTCATGCTCGAAAGAGCTTATGCTTGCTACTTTGTTCAGAGAGGTGTCATGCTTGTCTTCGCCCTTCTCTGATTGTTTCCTTTTGCCTAAAAAATAATTAAAAAAAAAATAAGGCTTAAATGCTCTTTTGATCCCTTAAGTATTTAGTTGGTATCGCTTTGGTCCCTTAACTAAAAAAAAGATTGTTTGAGGATTTTAAGTTTTTTTTAGTCTCGTTTTGGTCCCTTCTGTTAGGTTTCCGTTAGGGTTTTAAAAAAAAAGTTAACTCCTGGACACGTGTCACCTTGTCATTAGCTCTGAGATTTTTTTTTTACAATTTTTTTTAAAAAATATATATACTTTTTTTTTATTAAAAAAATCTCACAGCCAATGACAAAGTGAAACGTGTCCAAAGTTAACACGTGTCACCTTGTCATTGGTTCTGGAATTTTTTTTTTTTAAAATAAAATATATATTATAAAAAAATATTCAAAAAAAAAATCCCACAGCCAATGACAAAGTGACACGTGTCCAAAGTTAACACGTGTCACCTTGTCATTGGTTTTGGAATTTTTTTTTAAAAATAAAATATATATTATAAAAAAAATATTCAAAAAAAAAATCCTACAACCAATGACAAAGTGACACGTGTCCAAAGTTAACACGTGTCACCTTGTCATTGGTTCTAGGAATTTTTTTTAAAAAAAAATATTCAAAAAATAATAATCTCAGAGCCAATGACAAGGTGACACGTGTCCATGAGTTAACTTTTTTTTTAAACCCTAACGGAAACCTAACAGAAGGGGCCAAAACGAGACTAAAAAAAAACTTAAAATCCTCAAACAATCTTTTTTTTAGTTAAGGGACCAAAAGAGCATTTAAGCCTAAAAATAAATAACAATTAATAATAAATTTTAGTAAAAAAAATGTGAACAAAGTATATTATTAAATATTAAAACTTATTACAATGTTGACTATAAGATTTTTTTTTATGGAATTTTTTTAAAATTTTGGGAAATAAATTTATACCATTTCAGTAGCAATCAAAAGTTCAATACATGTTGGTACATTATCAGAAATACGGAAGCTAGGCTCGGAAAGGGCTGTCTGCGTCAATTCGTGGGCAACCTCATTTGCTTGCCTCCTAGTAAACTCGACAATAGTGTTTGTTAAGTAAAGAGAGCAATAGTTCCTCGTATCCTCCATAATAACAACAAATTCAGTAATGTCAGCATTCCCATGCTTAAAGTAATCTGCAACATGCATCGAATTAACTTCAAAATCAACAAGAGGTAGCTACAAGTCATGTACCCACCGAACGGCATGATAGAGACCTAGAGCTTCTCCTATATCAATTGAGCAAACCAAGGAAAACAACATTGTTTTTGCGAGGATAAAAGTCGAAAAAGATGCATCAATGTTGCACTTAAACCTTCCGTGTGCCGGTCTCTGCCATCTACATACCCCTGGTCCTGAAACCGTATCCTGCTGTGTATATATGGCAGCATGACAGCAGCTGTATTTTGCTGTTGACAGTCGGACATCTGCTGCTTTTTTTTTAAGGAATGTTGACATAAGATATAAACCTATGAATAAAAACTCCCCGTTTTATATTCCCATAAAGTTATTCATGTTATTTTCGAGAATAAATTTATTAAACTTGAAACAATCGCATCCTAATAATACCACACGGTAATCAATTTTGAATATTGAAAATTGAAATCAAACGACCGTAGATTGCATAATATTGATTTGAATATTGGATCTGGTTTCATGGTAACATCAAAATTATTGGTCATTTTGCATGGCCTTCGAATTAGCAATATGTCATGAATTCTCTGCTGTTTTATACAACATTAAGTTGGAAATGAACAAGAACTGAGTGTGTAGTTGCGGCATACTCTTAGAAAAGAAAGTCAATGTGCTAAGATACTACTGCAATGCTTGTATATGACTTGAGAATCAGTGTGCTAACTTACTCTTTTCTCTTGGTATAGATCACGTATTCATATTTAACAGTTGAGGTTAGTAATTTTATCACGCGTTTACAGCAAGTGATGCATATACAAGTTATTACCGCTTCAAATTTGATTAAGTTTGTGCAGACTCGAGCCAACGAAAATCCATTCCAAACACTTCAACTTGGATTGGATCATCAAGTATGAGTCAAACCCATGAAGATTCCTAAAATCAATTACCTCAAAAAATTGGTCTTCAAGATTGCATATAGAAACACCATCTGCTATGTCTAGCTTATCATCTGTGACACATTAATCGATTGTAACCAATGAGTGATATATGTTGGATAAAACAACCATCCTCAACAACAACAAAAAAAGGGAAATTCTATTCTTACAATCCAGCATGAATGTACCAAAAGTAAAAGCGATGTTCAATGTTTAATACACATTCATCTTCGAACTTTTTAATTTATATAAATCATCTAGTGAAAGACCAACTTTCCAAGTATAATGGTGACAAAATTTGACAACTGAAAAAGAAAAGACACTGATGCACACTCTCTTATTGGACAAAATACAGGGCAAAACTCTTCAATTTTGAACAGGTTTATGCCGAAGGGTCTTGTCCCAACATCCAATGTAGAAACAGTTGAATCTCTTAACTGAATATAATCTGAATGAAACTGAACCAAAAAAATTCACATGAAATCATAATCATCCAAAGCATCATATCGATCAGCAGCAACAAAATCTTCATCAGGTTTGTCAACAGTAAGCTGTTTTTTCTTGCCACCTACAGACACAGCAAAAAATTGAAATCAATGGGAAAAGAGGAAAAGATAACATGAATAATAAAAGCAACATAGAAGGTTCTAATGTTAAGTTGAAGTTACCTGTCTTCTTTTTACCAGCATTGGCTTCTTTCTCTGCTTTGATCTTTTCATTTGCAATGGCAGTTACAGAAGACGCAATATCTTTGGCATCTGCTCCTTTTAGAGAAGTCATCGATATTCTCATTACATTCTTCAGTAGACCCATATAATGATAACTTTTCTGCATACATCAAGAAGAAAATTAGGATGCACATTCTACAAATGTTAAAAGGAAAGAGTAAGAAACAGAAGTATTTGACCTCAAAAGCACGAAGCCTGTGTGAGATGAGCTCTGCATACTCCAAGAAATCACTCTCAGATTTCGGTATAAAAGTATCAAGGTTCTTTTCATCGTTACCACCACCAAACAATTCCTTGGTGGCCTTATAATCTGCTTCTTCAACTAGTCTGTCATAGGAAGTAAATTAAATCAGAAACAGTAGGTTGCTTAAGTCTAAATTAGCTATCTGTTTCCTTTATATGATGTACCTATTCAGAAACTATGACAGCCATATTTAGTAAAAGGAAGAGATAGTTATACACAAGGTATCACTTAAACATAACGTTTATTGAAATGAAAAATAGAGAACAAATATACTTAAAAGTCGAATTTTTAAATCATTAAGGTTCAGAGGTTTTAATCATAGCAAGGAAGCCAAAGGTCTACTGCAGTGACGCGTTTACCTGTACTTAAATAGATTGGTCAAAGAAAGGTGCTTGAACTTGCAAATGAAAGTATCAATCATTAGTACAACTCACCCTCCCTATTGTGAAACCCTTCTTTACTTCTACTGGTTGTTCTTTTAAACAGGAAAAGCTTTTTCTAGCTAAGTGGGATTGGCTATAAGGACTAGAAAACACAATAGAGACCTATGATATATATCAATACCAAATGACACACAATT
>Ga0315914_1000522_pt1 | contig 49111 bp, 29 predicted proteins | sample MpolenodulesMG_FD_203920 | JGI IMG/M metagenome (GOLD analysis project Ga0315914, IMG submission 203920) | Medicago polymorpha root nodule microbial communities from Los Angeles, California, United States - elongated nodules | ecosystem: Host-associated > Plants > Roots > Nodule | place: USA...
CACCCCCGGTATTATCCCCATAGGTGTTAAATAAGCAAATATGCCCCATCACCATCGTAAAATAAAGTTATCAAAGATCAAATTTAGCTGCAAAAACACTATCTCGCATTTATATATTTTGACTACTACTTAATTTCTCTTTTTTCCTCAAGTACAACAAAAAGAAACAAAAAGGGCACAAAATTTGTTTGACTGCTTTGGAAAGCAGCTAAGGCAATAGTTTTGAATGTGAAAGGGCCAGTATGCAACGAGAACCTGGGTACCCTTGATAAGCTTCTGACTTAACCTTGGTTCCAATGCAATACAAGATATGAATCAATCATGTTCCTGTATAAAGAGCAGGTCCAATCAGTACCAAAAATTTGAACACTCCTTCAAAATTCAAATAGACTAATTGAAGCTTTAAAAACAACTAGAAGACATCCATTCAATTAATTATGAGTCTTACTGTATTAGTCACACCAAGTATTGAGTTATCTGACAAGCATCTAGCATGAATGATGGGCCCCATATTTCTACTTTCCATCTCGCTATAGCTATCTGGATTGTTCAGGTATACAACCCCCTTGAACATCCACTCGTCCCTTTCCTGACAGTATACATCTTCAAATAGCTCGCCACACAAAACACACAAGCATTGGTTTTCATCTGCAACAACCATAGTGTCCAATTGACTCCCGTCTGTTTCATCATATTCATCTACAGAATCAGTAAACTCAGACTCTGATAGACATTCTGCCTTGCCAGCAATCCAGTCATCTGACGTTGCATACCATCTTCTTGATGCTACAATCAGACCATTTTGTTCTCTTTCTTTTGTAGCATGCCATTCCAAGTGTCTATTAAACTGTTCTTGTTGTTTAAGCCTAATACCACAATCACCGCAATGATGTGGGAGTTCCTCCAATAATTCTTCGATTACATGTGGGTGCATTTCTCGAATTACATCAGGTTTGAAATCAAAGCCAATGAGATTTCTAATTTCTGTGCTAGTTGATTGAGACAAGGCAAGCGAGGCCTTTGCAGCATCATCTGCCTCAATTCTGGAAGATTTTACTGGGACAGCTGAAGAAACAGGAACTGAAGCAACTGGTAAAGAGGAACTGACAGCAATGCTTTCAGTTTGGTCTTTCGATCGCATCACCATCTCACTTGGCACTGTAGTTGCTGACTCTGTTCCTGCGGATATCAAACCTTTCGCAACTAACGAGCTTAAAAGATTTGAAATTGGATTCAAGGTATTCTTATTGGCGGTATTTGAGCTTGGAGCTGATGCACCGCGATTGTTGGAGGAAGTAGATGGTTGAGTAGAATCCTTTTGCTTCTTTCCAGCCTTCCCTTGCAGTAGTTTTGGCAGAGCAGGTGAATAATCATTTGGAGAACCTAGTGACACGGCGGGAGACCCCGAAGAAATTAGTGTGGTCGGGGAAGGACCACCTGACCGAGTAGGCTTAACCCCTATTTGAGATGGACGATTACTTGCATCCAGACTACTGGAAATTGATTTATTGGGGATGATTCCACTCTTCACAGATGGAGCTGGAAGACACTTTGTGGTTGACTTTTCTGAAGTTACTTTGGCTTTGACTAAAGGAGCTTTAGATTTGAGTGGCTGCTTAGCTTTAAGAGTAACTTCAGCCTGTGAAGAACCCAGCTGCTGTTGCTGAGGTTTTGGCTGAAAAGAAGTTGCTGAAGATAACGGACCCCGCATGTCCTTCTCTTGTGATTTTCGCAAGTTACCAACCTGAACATTGGAACGAATAGCAGGCACGGGATCTCTAATATATTGACTTTGCAGACCACCCAAATGTTGAGATATTTTAAGAGTTGTTGGACAATCTTGCTCAGCCAAATTTCGCATTGAAGGAGGGTTGCGTATTGTTACTGGCACTGATGGAGACTGTTGTCGCAAAGGTGAAGACTGTTCCGAAGGGGACTCGGTCCCCTCAGAATCAAATTGCTGCTGTCCCGTAATTTTGGACATTCCTATTGTTGTATGCGGCATAGAAGACTGATTTCTTATCCTCGCAGCCGAAGAATTTGAATTCTTGGGTAAGCCACTAGGAGCAGAAACAAATATTTCTGAGTGACCTGGCTTCATATTCAATTTGGCACTTGGGACCTGATTCTGCAACTCCCATGATAATGATGAATGCCCCCCAGATGATGATAGTTGTTTCTTAACAGTGGATATTCCTTTATTAACCTTTGTTCCAATTGGGTGTGTGATTTGGAGGTGATCTTCACTTTCCTGCATGCAAAAAACAAAATTGGTCACGAAGATCAGATGAAATATATATGTAATATTAAAATATCATTGCATCAATTTACAATGCATCTATACGACTATACTATTTGATAATTATGATTTAGTTACAGATTTATTAATTATTGGGAATTTCATTAATTGGTGTTAATTGTAGAGTCCTAGGGTATCTTATGCCAAGTTGAATTAGGAAATTATGTCTTAGGTTTATAAAGATATTTAGAATTTAAATTAGTATTTTTTCAAGTCAACAAAATTAGGCATATTTATCTATCCCAGGGAAAGAGTCATGCATAGATGTGATTGGCAATCTCTTTCGTTTCTATGCATCGTTCCTTGGTCACAGTTCTGTCTTACTTCAACCTGATACAAAAATTTTGTTGGTGCCAATTATCCTTTCCCACCCTATTGTGATAGACATTTACTTTCCGATCAAGCATTTTGTCATGTTACCCTCTTCTTTAGTTTGCTTTACTACAATGTCATCATATTTCAAGTTGGGGATTGATTCTTCCAATTAATCGGAACTTACACAGATGAATTTTCAAGACAAGAGACAGATTCTAAATGATGTTCTAACTGTGCCAAAAGCGACAAGTCAATTTCTTGTGGAGCATTTTTATCAAAACCAGCCAGGGTGAATGGGTCTTCTTGATTATTATTGCCATAAAATTACTTGCAGTACAGGATGCTTCTCAAATTTGTAAATTTCTAACTTGAAGGACAAGGGACACATTCCAAAAACAAAACAAGGTAGATCAAATTGGAAAGCACCTCATTTCATAAATTGGGGAAAAACTGAATTGGACAAAGAAATTGGGTAGCAAAGTAGAATTGACCCTTTATTGTAGCAAGCTTACCAAATTGTCATCATTGGCCATCCATGGGTCTGAGCTCAAGTTGTTGGAGGCATTAGGTACATTATCAGACAAACCAGGGTTCACCTCATCCCACATGAACTCCTCTTCCTCCGAATTTTTCCAGTTCTTTGACATTGCACTGCTCCTTATGCTATGTGCATCCAAATTCACAGACTTCGGTGCTTCATGATTTGAAAAACTATGTTTGAGGCTGAAACCATTTCTTTGCCCAGATAAGGTCTCTGCAACACCGCCAATGAGCCTACTTCCGGTTCTTCCAACACCTGAACCCAAACTATTTGAAACACTAGAATTATATTCATCGTCTCCATAAGCTCCGCCGATGCTCTTTTCAGGAACAGAGTCATTAAGTGCACCTCTATGAGTATGCTGGTTATTCTGTAATATACACCATTCTATTAAAATATGACAACTGACAGATTGAATAGTATAAAGAGGAAAAGAAAAAACACTTCACATACAAGCATATTAAGCCTAGGATCCAGCCATGGACGTGCAGCACCCAAAGCTCGATCTGGCCTCTCTGCGCCTTCATTTGCATTTGAAATAACTCCAGCCATATCATCAAATACTCCTTTAGTCTGCATGAAATAAAAAAAAAATACATAACAAAAGAATTAAGTACCAGAGATAGGGTGTAGAAAAGGAATGTAAGATAAGATATCTAGTGCTGTAACTTGTCAAATTTTAAAGGCGTAGAGGGTATGAAATAGCTGTTGATTCGTGATAAGTACCGTGAACCGGAAGGCCTTTTTTGATATCTAAAATATGTAAATAAAAATATTATGAAGTATTCAAATTTCAAAATACTAATTTTAAGTTAAGTCTGTAAAGATTATTAGGCATGCGTACCATATGCCATACTATGAACAAAAGCCCCAAAATCCACAATATAGCAGGCCAAAAATTAGAACAGTTCACGCATTTTGTTTGTAAGTTTCAAAATACTTAAATGCACTAATTGCAAGAGTACTTTATTTTGTTTCAATAAGTGATAACCAAGCTCAAAAGTTGATGGCAGTGATGTATTTTCCAGCACCGTTTCATTATTCAAGAATCACACATGACTGCAATTTCAATTTCATCAAATACATATTTTGCAATACTAGTACTATCTAATCTGTTGCATTAAAGGATTGGTTTATTTGAAATCATTTCACCTACCCTGCTGGACTGCTGAAGACGTTGCCTTTCTAAATATTTGGGATTCACATGGATGCTATGAGATGGGCGTTGAGACTGAGAATCACTTCTAAGGGTAGCAGATGCAGAAGCTGAACCATTGACCGCGGGATTGAAGTTGAGTTCCTTCTCAATTATCTGAAGAGTCTGAGGAGGAAAGACTCCTCTCCAAGTTCCAAAAAGATGCCTCATACTTGAATGGACAGGAGTATCAACCTGTCTGTATGTATTGCAGAATACCTAAAATGTAAAGGAGTAATTGGCAAGTACCTAGTTAAAAATGCGTGTATAAAATTAGAAAATACTCGAAGGAGAACACTAAGTGAAAAATTCCATTTATTAACGGTTAGATAATTCATTTTTTTATGGCAATGCCGGAACTATTGCATTATCATACATGTAACCAAATCAAATCTAAACAGTTTAGTGTAAATTTCTATGATTTCATTTCACAATCCGAATGCTTCATCATAAATGATTATAAGTATATTATTATAATTAAATAAGGAAGTAATGCCAATGGAAGGAAAGATGATAGATAGATATCTGACCTCAGGTAGTCTGACAGCGAAGTATTTTATGTAATCCCGCCCAATATTCTTAACAATACTGTCTAAGAGATAAAGCGATGGCAGCTTTTGGTCACTTGGAACCTGGAAAGTCATTAAAATAATTCAATTAAGCGTGCCCTTATAACAAATCGACAAACAAGCAATGGGCTAAAAGTAAGATTGCCCCACAAATGTAAACAAGGATTAAGGAAAACAATTTAAATCAATAATAGTATATCCCTATGTTATAACTTGGCATCAAAATTCACCAAAAGTTGACATCATCCCTATTTGAGAAAGTAAACTGACATTTATTTCCCCACGTCATACACACGAACACCCACACACACATTTCCAAAGATTCTTAGTCCCTATTGCGTACAAATTCTACAAAAAGACCAGGAGCGTGATAGAGCACCACGTTTCAATAACGCCACTTGTAAATTGCATATGGACTCCATTAAGATACCGGGCCATTACCCAAACCTGGTACCTAACATAATCATTACAACGCATCATAATTAAAACTGACCTATCTAATATTAATTCATCGTCTATTGAAAGTCCTTTTTCCCCCTTTTCATAATAACGACACAAAAAACCTAAATATGTTTTTCTTTTTCCTCGTGTGCAAGGACCGCATAAAACCTAGACATTTGTTCTTTTTGAAAAAGCTAAACTAGCCTACCCAAGTTGGCACCGGGGAGAATCAAACCAGAGACCTTGAGGAGGAGCACAAACATAATCAGGCCAACCCAAGTGGGTTTAAGAAAACCTAGATGCTACCAACAACTATAAAATGGATGAATCACAAACGCCTTCTTTTCTAATTAACATTCACCATTTTTCCATGATAAAACCTCTACCCGAAAACAACACTAACCCAGTTTATCAATAGCACAAGCATATAATCACATCAGAAAAATCAAATCAAATCAAAATACACTTTCTCATTCCAAATTCAAAATCAATTACAATACAATTCAATTTTAATCAACCATAAATGATACAAACAAAACAAAAACAATTTATCGACATAATTCACCTCAAGAATGTTACCACAAACAGCACCAGCAATCGATTTAGCCGCAGAAAGATTCTCCCCAGCAATTATAGTCAAATTAGTAATTATCGGTTTCGAGTTAAAAGTAAGCTCAGCAAGAGCAGCCTTATACTGAGTCACCAGCTCTTGATGCGGCGGTGGTTGAGGGTGGTAACCACCGCCACCATCACTACTTTCAGAGTCTCTATCGTTCATTCGAAACCTACCAGACGACAACATCGAAGCAACCCCAGAGGTAGGTTGTTGTCGTTGAGGAAACGTTCGTGAAGTTGGATTGGAACCTTGTTGTAGCTCATCGATCAATCGAGGTTTCTTGGCACCTGGTTCTCTCGATCTATCTAAAGATCTACGAGAGTTTTCCATGTTCATGAAAAATTGAATCTAAAACCCTAATTCTAACCCTAAAATTTGGAGACTAGATTTACAACATGAAATTGAAAATTGAAAATTGCATTCCGCTTATTGATTATTGTGCGGATTTTATTGAGAGTGTGGAGAGAGTGAATGAATGAATTGAAAATTAAGATTTGATTCAAAATTGTACAATGAGGATTGAGATAAACCCTAATCCCCAATTCATATTGATGAATGAATAGGGAAAATTAATAATAAAAGAAAAAAAAAAGAAAAGAGGGAGAAAGAGAAGAGAGGGATCGAGAGAGAGTAGAAGAAAGGCTGCGATGGGCGATTAGTGTGTGTGTTATAATCGCACGAGTGTAGAGTGAAACTCTCCTCACTGGATTACTATTGGGGATCGAGATTAGATTTTATCACTTTGGATTAAAAACACAATCATTGTTTCTCAGAAATATTCCGTTGAAAAATAAAATTTGGTGGCTTGTAATAAGGGGGGAATAACAAAGATGCAAAGGGTAATTTATAGGAATTTTTTTTTTTTTTTTTTGCATTTTGTCTTTCAAAAAGGTTGATCGAAAAGTAAATAAAGTTTGTCCAAAAATTGTCCATCGGAATGTAAACAAATTATGTCCAATAATTGTGTTAAGGGTGGTATGCAACACGCTGCTCCAAAACAATTTAAGTTTGAAAGTGCTTGGTTATTGGAAAATTCCTACAAATATATGATATCTAGTTGTTGGGACTCCATAGTGATATTTCTCAAAAATCTTGTGATTTTTCAAAGAGAAGTCGAGAGGTGGAAGTGTAACATGTTGGATACCCTTTTATATCACAGAAGGAATATTATGTTGCAGATTGATGGTATTGAAAAAAGTTTGGCGCCAGGGTCCTGTTCTAATGGTTTTGTTCGACTCGAGAAAAAGTTGCTGAATGAATTAGCGAAAAATTTGAAAAAGGGAAGAGTTGACGTGGTTTCAATGTTCAAGGACGAAATCGCTAGTTGACGAGATCGTAATACACAATATTATCACTTGAAGGTTGTGAACGGGAGAAAAGGAAATAATGTCGTTATGCTTCGTAATAATGCAAGACTGTGGATGTACGATCCAGTTATCCTGCAAGCATTGATAAATGGATATTACAAGACTTTATTTTTTATAATGAAACATGAGGCAAATGGTTATAAAGAGACGTCTCTTATCCTCAAATTGGTGTTGATGCAATGGAAAAACTTGTGTTGTCAATTAGTGACGAGGAAGTCAAAACATCACTTTTTAGCATGATCCATTGGAAGGCGCGACCCCGGGGGATTTGTAACGATTTTTTTTTTAAGAAGATTTAAAGCGGGTTTATTTCAACGATCATGGGATACTGTAGGAAAGAATATTTGTGAGTTTCTTAGGGACGTGTGGAGGGAACCAAGTAGTGGCGGAGCCAGGATTATTGTAAAGTCCGGGCAAAAAAAAATTGCAACGCATTTAAAGGAGTTTACATAAGAAATTGCAAGCAAATAATCAAAAAATCTAAAGAAATTGTCCAATTTATAGGGCTTTATATAAGAAATTCATAGGGATTTACACAAGAAATTGCAAAAAAAATTGGCCGGAGCCTAGGCAAGTGTCCGGGCCATAGAACCGCCCATGGAACCAAGTAAGAAACTGGAGGGATACTTTGAAATTTTTTAGTGTTCTGTAAGCAAATGAAGAGGTTCGTAAAACATTCGTCCTTTCAAATCGAATGTAGAGTAAAAACGAGTGAATCCTTTGACCAATCCGATCAAGCTCGTCTTACAAAAATTATACTATATACCCCTATATTTATACCTTCACCCCTGTAAACCATAATAATTTTCAACAGTACCACTTTGTCATTTGACTCCACCCCCACAAAATGTTTAGGGTACAAAAAAATCGAAATTGAATAAATTTCCGGATAACCTAACCTTGAATTGTTCGATAGTTAAATTTGTAAACCCAAAAACACATAAAAATGTTTCCTAAAAACGCACTAGAAAACTTTGGTCGAGTTTTTCGGAAGGAAAAAGCCTAGGTGTATTTCCTCACATGCTTTATGTATAGTTATTCACATAAAATACTTACAACCACCCCTTTTTTTTAATCCACTGTTTTCTCAAAAGTTTGTTATAGTTATAAAAGGTGAATTTTACGTGAAGAACATACAGAATCACGTAAAATATGGACATCTAAGTTTTGTCCTGGTAATCAAAGTAATAATATTGATATGTAAATAAATTAAAGTCTCTCTCTTCTCCTTCTCTCTTGTGAGTCATCACCAAAACCTTGGTTTCTTTTCATTCATCCATCAAAGAGGGGTGATTTAGGGTCAATTTGACCCAAAATCACTCCTTTAACTCGTTTTTCTCTTTCTCTTTTATTAAAATAAGTGATTTTCACATCTATTTCGTTTTCTCTTTCGTGATTTCGTCGTCTTAGTGCAACGTTGTGTTATTCGTCGTCTTTGTGCGACCTTTGTTGTCTTTCTTGTTTTGTTCAGGTATTTGTCCGGTTCAGATTGTCAGATCAGCTTAGATCCAGTGCAGATCCAATCAATGACTTTGGCGTCATCAACGTTGCAGATCCGGAGACATGAGTATTCCAGAGACTTGAATATAGTCATAAGTGTAGGCTTTTGTACTTTGCCGTTTTATGTTATTAACATGGATGTTGTGAGTTTGTTCGTAGATTCATCTTTTTTGTTTTTAACGAATTTACATTATATCGATATACTCTATCAATTTGAATGAATGAATATCATTTATTTTTGTAAAAAAAAAAAAGTTTTGTCCTGGTAAAAAAAACCATACTTCTGTGTGCATTTTTTCTTCTCTTAACTGGAGATTCACCGCATCTCTTCCAATTCATTAACAACACAACACCTAATTCCATCTTCCTTTTTTAAGGAACACCTAATTCCATCTCTCTCCTTTCTCTTCCCCCATTTAAATCTTTTCGACTCTCCTTTAATCGATTCTCTGATTTCACCACCACATCTTATAATATCAATCCCTAAATTCGACTTTCATAAACGCTTTAACACTATAACCATACATTATTAGCACTAACAAAATAAATATTCCAATATTTTTTATCTATGATTCCTCTTTATTCATCAACACTCCTTTTCAATTTATTGATTTCAATAAAAAATTTATTTGGTTTCATCAAATTAATATTGTCATCATACGGTGACAATACCATTTCACTAAATCCAGAAACCAAGACTTTGTATAATACACTAAATCTCCAAGTTACCAACAATAGCAAAAGTTTGAATAAACTCGAGATAAGTTTTTTCGATTTGTTTTCCAAAAATCCTTGTGTTTCCATATTTACAAATTTGACTATAGAATATAAACTCAAAGTTTTTGAAATTTATTCAAATTTGATAAACTTTTTGGTACCGTAAATATTCCCGTAAACTTAGTTTGGTAGGGATATTGCATATTATATGCAGGGGGCTAGAGTTCGAACCCCACACGTTCTACTTTTTCACAATTTAATTGTGTGAGCTCTAACCACTAGGTCAGTTGACAAATAAAAAAAGTTTAATTGCATGTTTGATCCCTTATGTTTATTTTAGTTTTCAAGCTGGTCCTTTATGTTTTAAAAGTTTCAAGTTGGTCCCTTACGTTTTAAAAGTTTCAAGTTGGTCCAAAACGTTAATCATGTTAGAATAAGTTATTCTCTTCCAAGACATGATATTGAGTTTAATAAAACAAAAGAAATTAAAAAAATATTTTAAAACAGGTTTTTTTAATAAGTTAAGTTTCATCACCCATATTATCAACCCGAATCTTTAAATTTAAGTGGTAGAAGAGACTAACTTATTCCAACGTGAGTAACGTTTTGGACAAACTTAAAACTTTTAAAACGTAAGGGACCAACTTAAAACTTTTAAATCATGAAGGACAAACTTGAAAACTAAAATAAATATAAGAATCAAACATGCAATTAAGCAGGAAAAAAAATGACAAAATGATAAAATTGAAAGTTCAATTTTTATAGTTTGTAGAGGGGAAGATACAAGTGGATCAGGTTTGGCTGCTGTAATGGTTCTATGCAGTACCATACGGTAGTTAATCTTGACCGTAGATTTATGATCCACTGGTTCAAATTTATCCAATGCTGAATTGACAGTTTACACAGTATATGATCTTTACCCATCATTTCAAGTGTTGGAGTACATGATATAATTTTCCCCATCTTACTCGGGGTGGTCCGGCCCTACCACTATACCATCTCCAAACCGTAAATCACAATAATCAATTGAAAAGTCAAAAAAGAAAATGCCCCAATCGGTGAAGGACGACAGAAAGAAGAGAAAGAGAGGGAAAAAGAGTATGAAAATGGCACTGTGGCGGCAAAATAGCGAAATTCACTTCCCAGCTACCAAGTTGGCTAAGAACAACGACTTCACCATTTCTACAATGGAGTTATACTCCCATACATTTCGCGTTTCTCTACAACACGGTTTTTCGCTTTTTTTTTCTAAACCCAAAACTTCAAGGTACGTTTCTCAGATTCACTTTACTTAGCTCCAAATGCAGTTTTATCAACTTTTTTTACTCTCCAATCAAATTGATTTTAGTTCCGAACTAAAATTTGATCGAAAACAGTAACAAAAATAGTTTGATTTTACAAAACCAAGTTTATTCAAAATCATTACTGTCAAACACACAACTCAAAGGAATTAAGTGAAACAGGTTAGAACTTAGAACCAAAAAATTCCTGTATCTTTATGAAACGGGGATAAGTAAAATTTGGACGAATTGTGCAAACGGAACCGGTAAACTGAGGAGCATAAAATTAATATTACAAGAGTACTTATGTATCGCATTCCTCTTCATGAAAGCTAAAACCCTACCTACCTGTTACCATGATACATTCTTGTTCCTGGTCTTAAAAATTTGCCCAGTCTCTTAACATGACATGGCGGGCCGAAATTTTGTCAGCAATGACCCTGTTGTTGTTATACACATATTACAGGATGAATGAATATGATGTGCTTTCATGATCCGCTGTTCTGTCGAAGGTTGGGAATGCTGGCAAGAAAATCTGGCTGTTGCTGTTCTGCATTTGGGTTTGAATTTGATCCCCGTGAGTTGGCCGCAGCCGCAGCGGAATCTTTTTTGTTCTTGGCCAGCTTGCTTGCTGGGAAATGCAGTCTTGCCATCAAAGGACGGGGTGCTCTCGTTGACCTTTCAAAGCCCCGCACACAGACAAACCCTGCAAAACATTTTTACTAATTTGTTAAGACAGGTTCGGTTATATCTTCACGTTCATGTTATGTTAATGTCTGTTTGTTAATGCAGTCTATATGGCTTGGATGATGTTTTTGACCTTGTTTGTATAAGGTTACTTAATTATGGTGCAGATTCAAATTAAGTAGCATTTACATAAGTATGTGGCAGTATAGCACATATTGTGAAATGCTTCAATACTGCCCTACTATTCTGTAGGTTTTTTTGAACAAGTACTATTCTGTAGATTATTAGACGGTTTAACCAAAGAGCAATAGATAGCTGTTGGCACATGATGATCACTAGTTGAACTAGTTTATCAGTTTTAGTTCTTTGGTTACTTAGCGCGTCTGCAAACTGTTTATGGTTATTATACTTGTAAAAGTAAGTTTAAATAAGGATATTCAATCACACAAGATAATATGGGAACTATATCTTACCTCTCCAGAAGCACTGTTGAATTTCTGGTGTTGATAAACCTGCATTTAACAAAAAACTCATATTCAACTTAGTTTTCCGAGATATGCTATAATAGTTTAACTTTTAAGTGTTTACCTTTGAATATGCTTGTTACGGAGGTTCCAAAATGCACTGTCCTCCTATCAAGGTTCCATATCAAACTTCTGGGAACGCTAATCGGATTAAGACTTGATTCATGGTCTGCAAAAACCTGCCTCAAAATGACATTTATTTTTTAATTTCTTGACTTAGAGAGATATACATATATTAAAGGGGGAGAAATGTGATGATATGAGATTTCAGACCACTTTACCTCGTTGACTTGAAAATAGGTGCCGTTTAGCGGAAAGCTCCCTCTCATAGCTGTTCGACATGGTATCTATTCATAATTTATTTCAAGTCAGTGTAAGAATTATTTATATATGAAAATTAGTCACCCACCCAACCCTCTATTTTAATACTATAATGTGTAACAATTAATAAACATTGCATGGTTAAGCATTCAGACCAGGATTGTCCCTCGAACTATCTGTGAATTTGCTTCACGGAAGCTGTTGCACGAAAAACATTCCTCCTCATTACAGAGCTGGCCACAATCCTGAGCGCTGCATCTTCTGTCTGGTGGCTGTATAGAATTTGCTGTCTCACCTGATGTACATATCAATGTATTTTGAAAATAATTAGAAAACACTAGAGAACTAAATCATATTGTAAAGCTTCCCAACTTATTATGTCATATAATATTGACACTAACTTTACAACCCAATCTAACTAAATTCATATCTAGAAGGGGCATTGTAGTCAATTTATTTATTGATAAAAAAAATCATTTTTTTTGTCCCACCTGGCGTCCATATAGCTAGAAGGTATTTTCCTGGATCATCAGGTTCTCGCTTTTCCCACTGTATTGCATAAAAAAATAATAATAATTTGGGTATAATTTGAGCATATAGCATAAACACAACTTTAAGTAACAGATCCAGCAATCACTAACCCCTTCCAGAAGAGGATGAGAATCTGGGAGTTCATAACTGCAAGAAGGTAAACAAATATCAACATAAATTGTCAGAACTTTTATCTATTTTATGATAATGGATATCAAGAGCTCTACGTCAAATACTAGATCTTATGTTGGATGAGATTATTATCTATTTCTTCGGGGTATAATTTCCACCTTAACACGATTCAAATTTAATATGTTGCAAATCATATATTACTTGTTTTTCCTGCCTTTGTAGTATTCATTTCTTTTTCCCCCCCACATTTCATTAGTTTGAATATTTTTCAACGTTAGAGTTAAGCATTCCAATTAACTAGTTGGAGATGAGTTGGTTTTTTTACTTACACAGAATGCTCTGTGCGCAACCGACTCACGTTCTTCAGCTTCGTTGTAGGAATGTAAGCAGCTTCTTGATTTAGAGCAACCAAGGCCTTTGACATTTCACCTTCTTGAAGTTCCATGTTTTCTTGCATATAATTTTGTAAATTCAAAGTGAACTCTTCTATGTCTAGATTGATGGTTGGAATTTCATTTGATTCCTCATAGAAAAAATCCTCTATATCATTTTCAGATACATGGGAGCACTCTGGCTCTGGAGTCGTTGGCTCTTCAATAATGGGTTGGCAGTTATTGATTTCAGAATTCATTTCAAGTTGCCTGATCACTGCTGTTTGTTGAAGTTCTTCTGTTTGGTTTTTGTTTTCAGGGAGAGACAAGGGCAATTGATTGATGACTACTGACGAGTTCTGATCAGTTGCATCGGTTCCAGTTGTGATCTCAATGTTCTTCTGCTCCAGTCCTGGGAGAGACAAAGGCAACTGATTGACGGTTGTTGATGGGTTCTGATCTGTTGCATTGTTTCCAGTTGCGATAACTAAATTCTTCTGCTCCTTCTGCTCCGGTCCTGGTAAGGCAAGCCTTGCACTGCATTTAACATTTGTATATTGGTCTATCATAACTTGGAATACATGCATATAATTAAATTTTCAGAGTGGTATTGACATGATCTTTAGCTGTTAAAAGTGTTCCCTAAGTTCACTGTTGCAACAAGATAATGCAATTAGAAAGCTGTCAATATAATCATATGTATAAAACTTAATAGTCATTTAGTAAGGGACATACAAACTTGATAAAATGCTCTTTGAAGTTCTCTATCCTTCTGACATAAATATATGCAGTCCTTCTAGTTTATATAAAGCAAGTAGTGGTTTGTGTTGTGTCATGTATTGAAGGTTATTTTTTCTCATTATTTGTCGGTAACATGATGGGTGCAAAATAATATTTTCAGAGATATACCTTGCAAAAGCGCTGGCAAAGTGTCTGCATTCCCCCCTCATTGGACATGCATTACAATTTGGTTTGCTTTTTGTACAGAAGACCTGCATGCATTGGTTTAAGTTTAAACTAGATTTTACTAAAATATGGTCAGTTTCTGATGCATGAGAAATGTAGTTTACCTTTCCAAATGTAATCAGCTGGTAATGCAACTCGTACCTTAAATGAAACAAGAAAAAATGATCAGTAGATAGAGAGTTTATTTTTTTTATCTAATGTCACCGGGGAACTTGTGTGCATTTTCATGCAATCATGTATTGCCACATAACTAAGTTGTTGTTACCATTTTGTCAAAATATAAGATTTTGTTACCATAATCCAACTCTTCAAACGATATGGCAATGCATGACTGCATGGTATTGTTTAAAAGTTACATTCAGGCCATAAGTCAAAATTTAACCCTTAGATAAACTAGCCTTGCTAAACCTACACTAATAAAAAAAACTTCTATATTTTAACTGGAAACTGAAAATAAATCTTTACAATGTTTTTTGGTCAAGCTTGCACAGCCTGGGCCAGAGATATTTTTGTATGGATTCCAACACCGGGTACCTGCACAGATCGATATTGTTAGCTTTTTTCTAATCGAATTACTTCCTTATTCGATCTACTTTTGTATTGCTTACAATTCTAGAAGATGCAACTGTAGTGACTCGGGCAATGGCTGGAGAGGTACCCATCCCAATCGCACTGCAATACGCCCAACATTTGTGTCCACCTATTGCACAACAATAACTGTTAAAATATATTCCATATTAATGTAACTACACACTTCTACTTTCAGCGTACCGGGAAAGCAAGATGGTGCAGTGTTAATAGTCGCACACACTCCACACTTTTCAATCCCAATCCCCTTATGCTGAGCAAGAATTCTCTGCATATATAAATTGAATTAACATTATGCATTTTTTCTGCTTGGGTGTAGTAGGTCTAACTGCTTGATCAGTATGCATCTATTTGTATTTGTAAGAAATCAGGATGTTGGTTTCATCAACTATGTAATGATGACAAGCTAACATGATATGTATAGAAGTACAATTTGAATAAAGCAGTTCAATTAATCTCTGGACTTACTTTGCTTGGTCAGGTGGAACATCTCTAAGCCACTCGAGATCAATAGCCCCGTGTTTTTCAACGAGTAGATTCAGGAAACTCTGCATAAGATATCAGTTGACATAAGCTGTGTTGAAAGGTTTTCTTTTTCCAGCAAAATGTAGAATTGTAGATAAATAATATTTCATGGATATTAGGTTCTACCTGAATGCGTTCAGCAAGCATGTTGTTCATGCCCCTCTCTTTGATTGCATCAGCAATTTCCTTGACGTTTGCCCGTCTCACAGCTTCCCAGTCCAATGAGTCCATGTTGCTTTCTGTCTTTTCTCTCTTCCCAGCTGTAGCTTGTGCCTGTATTCTTAAACTATCCCAATTGAAGTTATCCTTCTTCTCTTTCCCACGCTCCTTGTCCTTTAATTTTTTTACAGGGGCAGAATCTAACTTACTGTTTTCATTCCTCATGGCATAGTTGTGGTCACCAAAATCTGATTCCTTTGATTTCTCCATAAGATCTTTACTTTGTCCAGAAATGTGGAAAACTTTGTGCTGCTGGTGATCACTATGTTGCTGAAGAGGGACTTGGGATAGCATGCTGTGAGAGTCGGTAATTGCAGCTTGGCTTTCAGATTCCGTTGGAGTACCACAGCTTTTGTTATTTTCATTTGTATTCTTTGAGGAGCCACTTGATGAGGCTTCAACATTGAGAGGTTTATAGAAGTTGACTTCATGGACTTCAGAGTTGGGAGTCATTTTCAAATTATGGCCATTGCATTGCGTCATGATTGCTTCTAAGGAGCTTTGAGTAACATTTGATTTTTCCAAGTTCTCTTCCAAGCTGTCATGCCTCATAGCTACAAGTTGACCATATAAATCTCTCAAATTCTCAGTTGGATTGCTTCTCTGACTGTTAACTTCATGTAACTGGGTCGAATTTGCCATTCCTAAAAGCTTACTGAAAGAAGTCCTGTTGGAAAAATTGTATTCAGCTGTGCTTAACCGATCTTCTACTTCTGTGTTGCTGTCTGAGAATGATCCTATCTTCTCAGGATTTTGATCAATTGAAAAATCTCCAGACAACTGAGATGTAACAATGGAGCAATTGGGTGAAAATAAAGCATTGGACTCTTTCCTAATACCCCCATGACATGAATTTTCTTGCCCTTCCCCAGTCAATGGATTAACAAATTCCATTGTACCATGTTCCATAATATTTCTTTGAGCTGGTTCTGACAGTTTACAATTTGATACATCTTTTAAGCTATCTAGGCTCCCAGTAGTTCCACAGGAATCAATGCTGTTGCTGTCAACAGTTTCTCTTTCTTCAGAATGTTCAATGATGTCTTTTGTCATAGAACTCAATTCTTGAACAGATTGATTCAATATTATTTCATCCAGCTTTGCATTTTCTTCTGGTTCCACAATTTGCACCTCTGGTGTGTTGACTATCATGCTTGCACTTTCCTCGTGGCATGTATCGAACATGCTGCTTGACTTAAGGGGAAATCGAGCAATGAGTGACATGAATGCAGAACTGTCGACATAAAAGAAAAAAAGAAAGTGGTGAATCATATGTTTTAATGCATGTTTCTTTGTAAGTAAGCTTGCATAACTTATACCTAGATAGATGGTCCGAGACATTTTGAGTGAGAAAAACTCCAACCACCGAATCCACCACTGATCCTTTCCATCGAGAAAAGCGTCGGTCTCCTGTTGAATATGCATTATTTTTTGTTAACACGCTAACCATGTAACCAAATCATGCACAATGGATATGCACATTTCAGATAATAGTGTTTGTAAAGCTTCTAGTATTTGTAAAGCTTGGCACAAGCAACTAACAAACTAAAACAATAGTTCTGGCTTGCTGAGCAAGCTTTACAAATACTACTCTCATACAGAATATATATCTAGTCAACCCCATTTGTAACAGAATTACAGAACAGAATATTCTAGATACAAAAATTGTTGGAAATTAAATATCAATTCTCCCTCAAATCTTATAATACCTTGAACAAGATGCATCCGTGCAATAAATGACTCTGCTCTTCCTCTGAAAACATTTCGTTCATTTTCCCACCATTTGGCCTTGTCTTCATCTGTTCCATCAACCCCATGACTATTTATATCCAACATCAGAAGCTTCCACACTTTATTGGTTTCCTCATCAAGATCAACTTTAGGTCGTGGGCGCTGTTTCTTGATGGGATCAAACATGCCCTCGTAGGGAATGATGGTGCCATTTTCATGAACCCGACCTTTGCGTTTTTCATTTTGCCAGTTGTAAGGGACAAGTGCATTCTGCCCGTATAATACAAGCTCTCTAGCTTCTCTATATATGCTTAGGTGTCTAAACTGCTGTGTTAATCTGTCCACAGTAGGTATGTTTTTCCAGCTCTCTCCGCAAGCAACACCTGCAACAATCAATGTCTTCATTAGGACAAACTACATGGTAGAATTGTTTGTTTTGTAACAGTTATAATATTTAACCAAAAAAAAATAAAATCAAAGTTTCAGTTAAAATACCTAATGAGTTGTGCAAGGGCAGATGATGTTGCATTTCATTTAGGCAAGAATATGTCGAACTGATTGGAGTACTTCTCTTTTTACTCCGTTTCTTTTTTGTGAGTGATGCACGCATCTCCGCAACTAGAGCATCAATGCCGGTTTGTGGTCTTTCTGCATCCTCAAATGTTTGTCTTTCGGAACTGCCTGGGTTCACAATATTAGTTAGTTTGGCATCATAGTTTGTAATTTTGCTCAGAGAAGTGTAATCATGAGCTCTGGTAGTGACTCTCGATCTTTTTTTGGTTGGTCTGCTCTGTCCTGAAAATAAATTGTACTCAAGTGATCGAGATTTGTCATGGGTGGCTATTTCTGTAACTTTGAGCATGGTTAGGAGTTGCGCTGTTTCATATTCAGAAGCAGAAGCAGTAGTCCACACATTAGAAGTTGATGCATCCGGATGTGATCTCGCATTTTCTTCAGAACATGTTGGAAGTTGTACATCTTGAGCAGCATTCATGGAAGATGTATTGGGAATATTTGAAAATTTCCCCTTCTCACTTCTCTTTTTCTTCTGAACATTCGGAAATTGAAGCCAATACTTTGATTGGTATGCCTGCATTTGATTATATTGTGCCCCAAGCAGATTAATGCTACCGTTGTCTGCTTGCTTAGTGGTAGCAGACAGCTTTTTCTTGGAACCAACTTCTTGTGACCCTGTACTTGAAAGTTTTCTGTTACTGCTGGAGGCTTGTGCATCTTCATGTAATGTCATGTGATTATTTAACACATGTGTTTCCTGAACCTCTATGCTAATTTCTCCACCAAAATGTGTAGTTGCATTTTCTTCCCTACACGCAGAATTTCCATCTGTTGGTTGCTCTGGAATGTCAAAGTGTAAGGACCTTCTACATGTCTTTTTGGCAGATTCTGACATCAACGGTTCAGTGCATTCCCCTGACACTTTTGCTGGAGTTGCATTTGGTTCTTTCTTTCTTGTATACTTCCTCTTTTGAGTTGAGTTTTCTTTTGATTGATCAGGCTTTGGAGTGGCTGGCTTTGGAGTTTTTTTGGGTTTGCTTTCTTTTATGACCTTGGGGCGATGCTTTCTTCTTTTTGGTTTTGTTTGGGGTATTTCATTAAGATCAATAACATGGTGTATCTCCTTATTGTGGTTCTTATTCTCTTTGCTTGGTGTAGAAACAGCAGCCAAGTCTACAACAGGGTCATAAAGTTTGTTGTGTGAACTGTTGCACATAGTGGCTGAGGCATTACTCTTATCTTCCCTTTGATCCCATTGTTCCATGTTTATTTGTGTCTCCACAACTTGTTTGTCTTTTGATGTTATGTTATTTTCTGGAGGCCGAGCAACCTGGGAATCGGTCTTGTTATAATAAGCCAAGTGCGGTGTGCCTGTTGTTAGGACATCATTTAAATGCAGAAGTTAGAACCATACACTCCGACACTGATCACTTATTGTAAGGATGTGAAAAGAAAATAAAAATGAATAAAAAATAAAAATTAATATAACAGTGGATATTGTGCGTGTGCCTACCCGGGCCGACACCGGTGGGCCCCGGTGTAAGGCTACTAAAGCTCTAGCTTTCGAGCTAACAACAAAAAATTATTTTTTATTAGATTTTATAAACAAAAGAGCCACATACAAAAACATTATTTATTTATTTTGTCAAAAAAAAACATTATTTTTTATAAGATTTTATAAACAAAAGGGTCACGTGCGACAAAAAAGGTTCATTTATCAAAACTTGTTTTAAGTCTCACTGTTGAAAATTATTGGGCTAGACCCGGTGCCTACGGGACACCTTGGTCCAAGGATTTATTAAAGTCAGGAAAATCTAAGTAAAAAAAAAACTGTTTTTGGTGAAAAACTAGTTATGCAAGGGTTTCTTAGAGATAATAAAATGGATTATAGGAAAATATAGTGCACATAGACAATGTTTACCAAGCATGACTATTCAACCGTGACCTGACATTGTTTATGGTTCAACGTTTTGTCTCTCGAAACAAACGTTGAACCGTGACCTGACATCTCACTGGTTAGTGTCCGGTTCAGTTTTTAAAACATTTCGTGCAAGACAATAACCAATAACTGATTAATCAACTGTCAAAACTCCGGGAACATAAATCCGGCAATAAAAAACCAAAATTTATTGTTCTTACCCTGAGGATCTTGGTAATTGTCACAGATGAAATTGTTGAAGAGTTGTTGCTGATAAATATTGTGCTGGCCAAGAAATGCATAACTTTTGTTGAACTGTGGGTTCAAGTTCAATACACCAGGAACAAATTGGTCCCCTAAATATCCATATGGTGAAGTGCAATATGCCGCTGATGCAGGAGCCTCAGCCTGAGCCAAAAGTTCAGCAAAACTATTACTCGAGCCCGGATTATCGAACGATATCGGTACCCGAGTTCTGGCATTTTCATGACCAATGTTTAATGTTACAGCCACAGATTCTGGACGGTTGTTAACACCTCCACCGCTTGAAGACTCAAAAGATGCAAATTCACCATTGATATGAGAGTTGAGCTGATTTCTCTCTCCAGGAGTGTAGATCGGCACTGGTCTTTGAGCAATTGGCTTATATGGTGTAGTGGGTAGCCATGGAATCTGTGAATTAACCTCTTTTTTCTCTGTTTCTCTAAACTCCATTTTTGCCCTGTACAATAAAAAAAAAAACTTGTTGAAAATGATTCATAAGATGAAAAATAAAACACAAAAACCGACAGGGACTGTTTCAGGACACTGAATTTAATTAATTAAGGTTCATTTTCACAGATGAAACAGGACATATGAAACATAAATGTCTTTTATGAACAAAAAACACATCATTAAATTAAGACAAATTAAAAAACAGAAGCATAGATCCAGTTTCTGAATTACCTTGTGACAGTAACGGGTGAGTGATGAAGGTGATGTTAATGAAGATAGAGTAATTGAAGAAGGATTGAAGAAGAATCTATGAACATTCAATTATGCTAAAATAATTATGAAACATGTCTCAGTAACACCAAAAACCAAACTCATTTGGAGAAATTCATGCAATAATGTTTACAATGAATCACTCCTCTTGAGATCTGATGATTTCATATAGTATCTATCACAAAATTGGGTGAGAATATATAAATAAAGTCATGTCACCGATTAAGTAAGAGAAAAAGGAAAAAGGGAACAACCGGCACAAAATTTTATGCATACGCATCCTCTGCTAAATTAATTACTCTTAATCTTATCACGATTCGGTCAAGAAATCAATTTAATATTGATTAATTATGTAATTTGGTTTTGTCACTTTATCCTTGTTTGTATTTAATATAGTGGTTTAGTATCCGGTGACTGACACAAGAGATAAGAAACTATGCTAGGATACGTCGATTTGTTTTGCATGTGCATATATTTCTTTTCTTACTTTCATTTCTCACGTGTTGTACAACGTTTCGATTACGAGACGTTGACAATAACCGTTACTATAAAAGAAATGATTGACGAATTAAATATAATAATGATTTGTTTTGCATGTGCATATAATATTATAAATTTAGTTTACGTATATGTGTAAGGTTTTGGTAAAAGTGTTTTCTAAAGTGACGTAAAATAATTTTTATTACGAAATAAAAAATGCACTGTTTTTTCCTTACATATATTAATATTTAGTTTTGACTAAGGTTTTTAAGATTATAGAATTAAGGTGTTAGTTATGAAATAAAATAAAATTTTACATTAATTATTTAAAAGGACATTGACTACGAAATAAAAGATTCACTGTATTCTTCAAAAGAAAAAAGATTTGTTTAATTGACCTGCCGGTCCCTTAACTTATTTCTTTTATTCAATTTGGTCCTATAAGTCTTAATTTTCTCAAACACGTCCCTTAACTTATTTCTTTTATTCAATTTGGTCCAATTTTAATAATTTTAATCCCCTAAAAAAAGAGACCGTTGGATTACAGAGGTCTATTAGATTTTATAGTGTATCACCAACACCCAATTTATTCCCTCATCTTCATCTTCTTCCCTAATCTTCATCTTCATTCATCCTTCATTATTTTCATAAAATAAAATTAAAAAGATGACAAATCAAAGCCTCCGTAAATTTGGAAAAGATGACCTCCGTAATCTGAAAGAAAGAATCAACAATACATGCGACAATATATCCAAATTTACGAAACAATACATGCAACAATTCTTAGGTTCATTTGAAGAGATGACAAATCAAAGCCTCTAGCTCTACCACTATTAAACTAATAATCATCGTCATCAACATCATCCCAGGAGGTTGAATTCAACGGTGTCGGAGCCCAAAACGCTTGCGATTCCAATTCCGATTTGGTTGATTTGGAAGAACCCTTGTTCTTCTTGTCCTTGTCCGATTTCTTCTTCTTCTTCTTGAAAGTATCAAGCGCTGCAAAAAAAACGTTTTCCGCTTCAACCATTTCATCTTCTTCCAAATATTTTTGGTGCGTTATTCTTCCTTCGTTGTTGATTGAGTTTATTGGTTGCGATTCGTTTTGATTCACCGTTCTGTGAATTTGATTCGTGTTCCCTAATTTGCAATTTTTCATCTTTAGTAAGATTTGATTTGTGCTTCTGCAGAATTATGCTCTTGCAATTTCTTGAAACCTCTGCAGATCATTCACTGTCGTTACTACCTCCTGCTCCGCCGCCACACCACCGTTAATTCCTGACACACCGTCGTGACTTCCCTCTGCGCCGACCTTACGGTGTTACGGTTTTCATTAACCATTTTATGGTTTGTTTTAACAGGTTCATCATGTTTGAAATGGATTTGTCTTTGTTTTTTTTAAGAATTTGTTGCTGAAGGGTGTGATTTGAATCAAGTTAGTAGTGGAAATTATACTTTAAGATCTAAGAGAGATGGTGAATATCATAGAGCCAGATCTATTGCTACACTTCAGTTTAATGGGCTGAGTTTGTTTGAAGAAGATGATGATGAACTTGTTGGTGATGCAGGTGATGTTGTGATGAGATCAAGTGTGGAGTGTGTGTATGTTGAATGAAGATGAAGATGAGGGATACACTGTAAAATTTGGTGACTGTTGAATGGTGTATGTTGAATGTTGGTGATGCACGCGATGTTGTGAATGAAGAATGAAGTAAAAAAATTAAGTGTTGGTGATACACTATACAATCTGATAGACCTCCGTAATTCAACGGTCTTTTTTTTTAGGGGATTAAAATTATCAAAATTGGATCAAATTGAGTAAAAAAATATAAGTTAAGGGATGTGTTTGAGAAAATTAAGACTTATGAGACCAAATTGAATAAAAGAAATAAATTAAGGGACTGACAGATCAATTAAGCCAAAAAGATTCATTGCATTTTTCTTATTTAATTATTTAGTTTTGACTAAAGCTTTTTAAATTATGGAATTAACGTTACGAAATAAAAAGAAAATCATATAAATTATATAATATGAGATTGATTACTAAGTAAAAAATGCACTGTATTTTTCTTATGTATATCATATTTAGTTTTGACTTAGTTTTTTTTCTAAATAGATTTTCACATATAAAATATTTAAAATGGCATTAATTACAAAATAAAAAATGTATTGCATTGTTCTTATGTATATTATATTTATTTTTGGCTAAGGCTTTTTAAATTATAGAATTAAGGTGCTAGTTAAGAAATAAAAAGAAATTCACATAAATTATATATAATATGACATTGAATACGAAGTAAAAATGCACTGTATTTTTCTTATGTATATTATATATAGTTTTGACTAAGTTTTTTTTTTTAAAAAATTATAGGATTAAGGTGCTAGTTAAGAAATAAAATAAATTTTCACATAAATTATTCAAAATTATAAGTATTTTATTATAAAAGTAAAACAATAAGTATTTTTAGAGCTAGAGAATATTAATATTATGTAAAACATTTATTATAAGATTTCTTTTTGAAATAATTTATTATAAATTTTTTAAAAGCATTCAAAATATTAAAGTTGTCTAAATAAACATAATTTTGATAAAATATTAAAGTTGTTTAAATACACATAATTTTGATAATAATATACTCCCTCTGTCCCAAATTGTATGACGTTTTGGTCATTTCACATATATTAAGAAATGCAATTAATATTGTGTGGAAAAGAGATATTATGAGTTGTTTTACAAAATTGTCCTTAATAAATAATATGGGAAAGATAAATGAAAGAATTGAAAGAAGAGAGAAATAAATAATTAAGGTTATAATAGGAAAAGTAACATTAATGTTGCATTGGTATTGTAAAGCGACATATAATTTGGGACAAATTTTTTTCTCTAAAGCGACATACAATTTGGGACGGAGGGAGTATTTAAAAGCATTCAAAATATTAAAGTTGTCTAAATACACATGATTTTGATAGTAATATATTAACTATTTAAATAAATTTAACATAATTTTTTATTCAAACTATATTGATTATTATATCATAATATTTTATAAATTTCGTGAGCGTAACTCAACTGGTATGTGCATTGCATTGCATAAGTAGGGGTCGGGGTTTGAATTCAGGATTTCTCACTTATTCACCTTAAAAAGTAAAATCTTGCCGCTAGATTATTTAAAAAAAAAATATTAAATATTGCATATTATCTTTTCAAATGTGTGTAGTAATTTATATTTGTCTGTGATAAATTAAACGAGTTGTTGTCTGGTAGTATCTTACTAATCCATAAGTCCTAAGTCAACTGAAAAAATGCCGAAATTGTTAGGCCGGATGCGATGACCTCTTCATTGCTTATTTGCTCAACTTAACACTTTCAGGGACAAAAATGAGAGTTTACTTTTATCTGTTATTATGAGTCCTTTGTTTATTTTGTTGCGTATATGAACTTTTAATATGATCACCTATTGAAACTGTTGTCGCAATTTTTGCTAAAATAGTTACAGAATCTCTATGTAAATAGAGGACTCTAGTCAGTTCAAAAAAATACACCAAAGAGTTTCATTGAGTTGTCGGGAACTCTTTCTCTCTTCTCCCTTTCTTGACTTGTGTTGACGAGTCTTTCTTCTCTTCATCTCATTTTTTCTGTCCCTTCAGAATTAAGAGTGTTCTTAAGACCATAGTCCCTTTTCGGTTTAATGTCCCTTCGGAATTAAGAATGGTCTTAAAAACATAGTCCCTTCGATAATATAAGTTCCTTCGGAATAAAGAGTACTATTAAGATCATAGTCCCTTTTTGGAATAATAATGTCCTGTAGGAATTAAGAATGATCTTAACAGCATATAAATATTCTTTCAATATTTTAATTGAGGAGAAATCAAAAAGTGAAAATGGTGGTATCACCATATTTGAGTGGTCGCAGTGCCATAAAGCTTTGATTGAGAAAGAGATTAACATAGAAATATTTTGATTAAAGATCATCGAGATACAATGGAATGGCTCGTTTATAGTTCTCTACGACACTAACTAAAGTGGTTAACTAACTATAACCACTTAACTATGGTGGTTAACTAACTACAACCACCTAACTAAATTTAACTCCTTTAATTAACTCCAGATAACTTCCAACTATCTTAACGTTATTAAATTTGATGAGTAGTGTGGTAATTTAATTCATAAAAAACTTTATTTTAACCAACAATTTTAATGTCAAATTAGAAGCGGACAATTTTAGATTAGCAAAAGGATAAGAAAAGAGAACTACATATAATAAAGTCAAAGTAATATGAAGAACGACATTATGCAGAAGTACACATAAGAGATGAAGTGATGAACTAAAGTACATGACAAAAAACTAGGCGAAATAGGACATTAAGTGAAAACCATAAAAAAATAAATGCAAGTTTTCTATTAAAAATGTAAATGCAAGTTTAGAATACTTGAAGCACTCAGGTCCGAGTAATAGAAACAGGGACTTAAAGCAATTCTCACATCATGTGCGAAAGATTAAATAATTAGTCCTCCACATTAGCAATAATCCTAATTGATCTCTGAAATTGCAACATGTAAATCAAGTTCGTCCAAATGTTTGAATCTTTATCTAATGCATCACTGGCTTTTTTATTTAGTTTCAAATTCATTTATGATATTATTAACTTAATGACATTCTCATCCCTACAAAATGCCAACGGATGGACGGGATTTGATTAAAATTTTAGGATATCAATACTGCAAGCGCGAGGGACTAGAACTTCACAATGCTACAATTTCAAAGACTAATTAGGTATTTATACTCGTTGGGAAAACTATAAGTTTAGATTCCTTAACATAATTTTACAAGAAAATAAAACATAATGGGAGCCAAGTCGAATCTAGGCTCACGTTTGGAAGTTGGCCTATGGTAACCTCCTCACCAATTCAACGTGTGAAAAAGGGGATGCCACATGCTCTCTCTGCCCTCGATGTCAATTAGCTCGTGAATTTTTTGGGAAAATTACATTAATCAGGACATTTGACACATCTACCTAACCTTGGTACTTATGATTGGATAGATTAGAATTTGAGTACTCAAAAAGAATGATATGTTCCTTGTCGATGCAATATCTTCACCGGCATCTCGGCAGGGCCGGCCTAACAGATTAGAGGCCTAACACAAAAAATTTAATGTCTTTAAAAATATGTTTTAACATAATATTTATATAAAATAAATTTTGTGAAGACCAAAATTTGAATTCATGATCAAAAGTAATTGAGACATTTTTGATAATCGGTTAAGCTATAAAAATATTTGTAATTTATCTGTCATATAATATACTACTCATACTTATAACCAAATAACTTTTTTAGAGACCTTTATTTTCACCCAAAATTTTGAGGCCAAAAACCCTTCCTTGAGTTACTTGGCCCTTAGGCCGACCCTGCATCTCGGTTTGGGCTTCGGGAAAGATTTAAAAAAAAAATGTTTTCTCAAACCCTATACACGGGCATTATATATACTCCAACTCTTATGAAGCCATCAATCACATTTAATCAAAACTGGACTTATCTGAGTGCCTCTAGCATGGAAGCCATGCAAGAAATCCCTTGGCATTGGAAAAAACCTTGCCATGTTATTACAAGATGAATGTTGATGTCTCATTTTTCCCTTCTTCTAGGAGTATTGCTTAGGGACGTCTAATCCGTGACAAATTGAGAAGTTTAATTCATATGGTTTCGTTGCAAAACTATCAACACTGCAACTTTTCCCATTCTTTGATTTAAATAAGTGGTTCTCAGACTGATTTTATAGTGTATGTGCAATTGTTTGATTTCTAATCCTGTGGGGTGTTCGCTTTATTTCTTGTCTTATTGTGATTTTTATCTGATTCAATTGACTAGCTTCGATAAACTTCTAAATAAACCAATGATTAAGTAGTCAAAGTTGCAAACTCGGATGCATGAATATTCCTATTACTTTGAATTTGTCATATTATTTTTAAGCATTTTTATTGTTTTATGTTTTTAACTTGGATATTGTGATTTGTTCGTAGATTTATCTTTTTCTTTTGTAGCGATGTTGAATTTATGTTTGTATCTAATGTAAACTATCAATTTTAAAAAATATTACTTTTTATATAATAATTTTTTGGGTTAAATAGGTAAACAGTCTTCCTAAATATACAACATTTGATTTTAGTCCCCCTAAAATATCTTTTTAAGCTTTTATTCCCTCTAAAAATTTTCATTTATGAACTTCGTTTGTAAAACCTTATTAACTAGGAAAAAAAAAAAACACAACAAAATCGCAAATCGCAAATCGCAAACGGCAAGCAGGAAGAAACTGAAATCGCATTTCTCTCTGATCAAGCTTTCGCTTCTCTCTCTCTCTCTGCAGTCATGGAGTTTTGGGGTAACACCGTTTCTTCCTCCTTTCTATCACTTACATTTTTTCTTATTTTACTACAAAATACATTCGTATAGTACTTGATTTTCTTTTTTGAAAAAAACAAAAATCATTGACGAAATCATTTTTTTAATTTCTATAGAATCGCTATATTTGATTTTTCACTTCGCATATTACACGATCGTATTTTTTTTTCATGTATAAATATCGTTAGGTTTTGCAGTTTTTGGATAAAAATGGCGGAAATGCTATCGTAATTATTGCCCGTTTTAGTCATGTATTACTAAACCCTAATTATCATCATCCTCATGAAAACTCCACAAAACTTTTTGTACTTTAGGTCACTGGTAATTTTTTCAAGTTATGAAGTTTCTATAATTACTTCATCACATTACTTAATTTTGTTTAAGCATGTATTAGTATAAACCTGTTTAATTCAATGTTGTGTAATTGCGGTTAGTGGATTGTTAAAATTCCGCTAGGCTGTAGTGTTACAGAGCCAGTATAGCCGCTATTTGACAATATTCTGTACTACTAAGCAGTGAATCGCAGAGTAATAGTGGTTAATCCAAATTCCGCTATGATAGTGCCGCTGTAGTTGCAATTTAATAACACTGTTTTGCTGTTTGTCGTTAGAATCTGCGAAGCTGAAAATCAAAATGATCCATAAAACTGAGAATAGTTTATCGTATTAGTTATTTTTAGTTAATCAATTTAGTTCCTAGAATCATCTTGAAGGGACTAAATGAGAGTTTTATTACACTTTCGGGGATCGTTGTTTTGGACCTATAAAAGGTCACTGGTTGAATCGCAGAATTGGCTTGTAAAGGCTGCCTCTATTAGATCCTTATGTCTCTGACTTTGTAACAGATTTTTTTTCTGTACTTCATGCTGAGTCAGTTAATGAGTAATTTTAGAAATCAGAATGCTAGTTCTGTTGTAGAACTCGGTTTAGAAGTAGCCAGTTGGTCTCACAGTCAGTTAGTTCGCTTACTCTAAATATCAAAACCCCTACCATTTGTTATTCAGTTTTTCATTTGGTCAATTTACAAAAAAAGAAATTCTGTTAATTGCTCTTTGTTTTCTCCGCTTCTGTCTCTTTCAACCTCTTTAATTTCTATTACATTGTACCCCACATGAAAGGAGTTTTATATCACTGGGTTGTTATTTTGTTAAATAATAACATGGTTTTTAAGATGGGTCTTTTGCAATATCAAATTATTTCAGCGGCAAAAGTAATATTGTGTTTCCTTCTTTGGATTTTTTTATCTTGTTGCTAAATTAATATTGGATGTGTATATTCACAAATCACTATCCTTTTAGGTGTTGAGGTAAAACTTGGTGAATCACTCAAGGTTGTTCCAGAAAATAGCGAGCTTATCCACATTTCATCGGTATATGCTTATATCATGTCAAATAAACATCTAGTCATTCTATTTCCATTGAATCGTTATTGTTTTTTTATAAATGGTCTCAAATCTTTATATGACAGGCATGTTTGGGGGAGGTCAGCAAGGATAAAGGGAGTGACCCGGTATCCCTGTATGTGAAGTTTGATGGTCAGAAGCTTCAACTTGGAACACTTTCTTCAGAAAAATTTCCTCAGACATCTTTTGATTTGGTTTTTGGGAAGAAATTTGAGCTATCCCATAACTGGAAATATGGGAGCGTCTTCTTTTCTGGATTTAGAATCGAATGCGAACCGGAACATGATTCATATCCTTTTAATACTATTTTATATTGTCATGTGTTCTAATTTTCTCTTCACTGACAACAATGCGTTCTAATATCTTCTAACATTTTTGCACATCCTTAACTACATTCTTTTATCTTTTACTAGTGAAGATGAAGATTCTGATGGTGAGATACTCTTCTTAATTTTGTTGTTGTTGTTGTTATTATTATTATTATTATTATTATTATTATTATTATTATTATTTTCTTCTCAATTTATTCTATCATCTTTGTTTTAGATACTGATTCTGAAGAGGAAGATATTCCACTTACTGCTGCTAATGGTAAAGTTATTTCATTATCCATCTTATGCGTTTCTATTGTCATAAATAAGTTTCTCCTGTGTCATATTGTTCTAAACATTTATGTAGGGAAACCTGTGTTGGAGGTGAATGGTGCCAAACCCGGTGTAAATGCATCAAAACAGAAAAAGAATCAGAAGGATGCTAGTACTGACGACAGTTCAGATTCATCTGATGAGGATTCTAGTGAAGATGAGGTAACCGTATAATCTAGAAAGTGGATTTCAATATATAATGGATATTGGAGAGCAGACTGTCTTAAATCTTATTGCCAAAAAGATGTTGTGCCGATACACAAAGTTGTTCCTTTATGTGAATGAGTTTTTAGATAACAGCTTGTGACTATAGAATGCATCTATTATTGTTCAATTTTATTATTTGCTGTCCAAATTGTCCTCATAATCCTGTTTTTCATGGTCGGTCATGATAATGGCAAGAGTTATCAACTATCTGGACCAATTAAATATTTTAAATATATTTTTTAATTTAATGATTGAATCAGGGGGCTATTGTGTCTTGGTGGTATTATTTAATATACGATGTAGACTTGGTTTTTCCGATTACGATTTTAGGTAATTCATCTTTTAGTTTGTTTTGGTAATTTGTCGCTTAGCTCATGGCGAATGGTCAAATTAAAAGTAGTAGTGAAGATGAAAGCGATGAAGATTCTGATGAGGAGACACCGAAGAAGGTAATTGGAGACTATATTGTGCTTCGATTTGTCTCCGTATTGGAATTTAATTTTGAGTTTTGTTTTAGACTGAAGGGAGCAACAAGAGGGTTGCTGAATCTTCCAAGGAAACACTTGTACCTGTGAAGAAGGCAAAATTTGTCACTCCAGAGAAGACTGGTTAGTTTTTTCTCCTGTACTTTGTTTGTTAGTTTTTTTTTTAGAAAAAATTGTCTATGATATTTCACCCCTAAGCCTTATTTGACACTAATGTTGTGTACGGTACTAATGCTGCTCATCTTGGATACGCCAACATTGATAATATAAGACATGAATACTGTCATCTAGATGTATAAGGTTTGACAGTAATCCAATACAGCCCTTTGCACTGTTATTGCATAAAATTGCATTGTTGTGGTGCGTCTCTTTCCCCACAATGTTCTCTCACCACTTTGCCTATTCATGGAGCAGCTATTGCTTTATGGTTAAACTACTGTGACTTATGCTGGACTTGAATAGAGTTAAACTACTTGACCACGTGTTAAATATTTTCTGACTCATTGTTATATTTTTTAGTCACAATTTTGTCTTTTGGTTGAATCACAATAAAATGTAATAAAATATGAAAGACCGAAGTACAATTAGAAAACAAAATTGAGACTGATAGTTTAACCTCGTTGGACTCGTTAATTTGTCATGCATGCATGTTGTTAACAAAGCTGAACTGAAAGGAAATGATGAGAATTATGATATTTTCAGGTGGCAGGAGTAGTGTCCACGTTGATACTCCTTACCCTAAGCAGGCTGGTAAATCTGCTGCAAATAACAAGCAGCCAGAGAAGCAGGAGACTCCAAAGTCTAGTGGAGATTACAGCTGCAAGCCCTGTAATAGGTGATTGGAGTTGTCTTTTTATATCTATTTGCCTCCTCCTCATCGTTCTTTACACACTTATTCTCTTACGCAATTTTTATTTTGACTGCAGGTCTTTTAAGACTGAAGATGCCTTAGGTTCTCATAATAAGGCCAAGCACAGTGCCAAGTGAAGGGTTTTGTTAGCTTTATGACAGAAAAGTTAGCATCTTGATCTTCTTTGGATCTGGGGTGACCTGAAAATACAGTTGTTGATTTAGGAAAACTGGCTGATGTTTTTATTGTTTAGAGTATTATTAAACTTGGATTATCAATAACTTGGATTATCAACTTAAGATCGAATTCTGACGTTGGTTTTATGGTCATGTGTTACCGGCGGTTTAGTATGATTAGGTGTTTGAGGCATATTAGGATGGATGTGTTGGCTCTTTAATTTTAAATTTTAAGATTCCGGCCAGAAGCAAAAATTGAATAGAATTACAATATGAATGTTTAAAGAATAATAGTTTTTATTGTTTTTCTGGCAAAAAATAGCTTTTTCTTAATTAAAAAAGGAATAATAGTCTATGTAGTTTATAAAATGAGTTATATTTTTCTTTCAAACGTGCTGCTACAAAGCTCTGAGATTACGACTTTCAAGTAGTTTTCAAGCATTGTTATTGGGATTTGGTGGGGGAGTCGTTTTGCAAGATGATTTTCGATGTTTAACTAAAAGTTTCCTAAACTATTCTTCCATCCAGACTAGTCAGTCCTTTAGTTAATAAAATTGGTTGTTTTCATAGTTTAGAGACTTTTTAGTTGATTTTAATAGTTGAAGACTAAATTGGTGAGAGGGTGATAATTTATGGATTAAATTGACTGTTTATTCATTCTTTTGTTGTTTTTGAGAACTCAGACTAAAATTTACTTAGATCAGTCAATGGTCTTCTTTTTTAAGAACGTGGCATGTTATGAAAGAAAATGAGTGAGACTATAGAAATCCGAAGCATTGGTGACCTTGGTAAAGTATCTTGGAATTCCCTTACTAAAAGTTGAAAACAACCCTTAGCAGCTGAGTTAGTTAAACAAGTCTTACCTAGTTATGCAATGCAGACAACCCATTCCTTAGATCCCTTTATGATGAAATTAATCGAAAGTGAATGGCTTTTGTTTGGGGTGCTAGTACAAGTCATTGCCATGTGCACAATGTCTCATGGTAAAGGCTTTAAGATGTCTATGTCCCCTAGAACATGATCTTTAGGTGTAATAAGTCGTTGCATGCAACAAACTCTGCGTGGTAAGGTTTCTGTTCTGCTGCTTAGACATTCTCAACCTTGTTGGAATGCAAAATTGTTCTTGAAATGGAAGTAAATGACTTGAAAGAGAGCCATGGTTTAAATCAATTGATAGATTTTGTCCGATCTGCCATGAGGCTTTAGATTCTTTGTGGTAGTCCTTAAATGAGCTGTCTTTTTTAGAGAAATTTTAATGGAACCACACTCGGGTTGAATAATCCAACGAGATGCTAAGAAATGGAGCAGTTTCAACTTTCAATTCAACGGCACCGCCTATTGTCTCGTGGTGAATTTTTGTATGGACTGATGACTCCGCCTCAAACATCCTCCCCTGCCTTTTCTTTCAAAAGAACCTTAGAGCTTGTATGCTTCCCATGCTTGGGAGTAAGTCCCACATCAATGTTTCTACCAAATGAATCATATCAAAGCCACTAATTTTGGGTGGTGTATTGGATTGGGATTTCAAGAAAGACTTATAAAATGTAGAAATGTTTTGTGGAATTCAAACAAGATTATCAAGATTCTTTTATTGTGAGGATAACGAAATTCGGTAATATTCAATTGAGATTTTTTACGACTAATAAAATATCTCGGTATTCTTATAAAAAAAATCTCGGTATTTAAAAATATCTAGATTTTGAAAGATTGTTTTGTGAAGTGGATTTTGTGAGACTTTTAAGTTAAAACAATCAAACCCTTGAGAGTTGAGACTCTCGTACACTCCCAACTTTTTTGTCTAGTCATCCTTGCGTTTCAAGTTATTTTTCTTTTCATTTTCTATTTATTATGTAGTGAGGTTTTTTAAGGGGATAGTGTATCAAACTGGGGCTCATTTGTCTGGGGGTACTCTCGTAGAAGTATAAACGTGGCATGATGCAATTTTCAAAGGCTGTGAAGCTTCGATCGCAAGGCGACGTTAAGCATAGAAAAGGTATTTCAATTTGACGAAAAGTATATTGCAGAGTGAAGAGCGTAATACTTGTGTACAATGATAGATAGTTAGTTTGTAATGTATGTAGTTGGATCTACTATACAGATAGATAGTTTGTAATATGTGGAGTGGAGACTTGATAAAATGATCATATCATTTTACTAGTATTGGCTTGAGGCTTGAAATTTAATTTCGCTGACTATTTTCTTTTTGGCAAAATCAGCAAGTTCCTTGTCCTATTAACTTTCAAGTTTTTCTAAAAATCTGTTATAAATTCATTGAAATCCATACTTAAAAATCTAGATTGTAAATAGTTTAAAAATAAATAAATCATAAAAGTGAATAAACTCCCACCAACTCTACCATTGAAGATGCTGAAAAGAGAAAACACACTCCCCGTGATCCTTTATACAACCAAAATTTCATTTAGAAGACTCCACTACACCATTTCCACAAAATGGGTTCAGGTTCATCACCTCCGCTTCTTCCGTTAACCATTTATAGTGATTTGCAACAGAACAAAAAAAAACTCAACATGATTCGATCCAAAATTGTTTCACATTCTGAACATCTCTTACAATTTGCATAGTTGAAATTCAAACATGGTTCCCTCTATTTCACCCAGGTAATCTCCAACAGAGTTTACCATCGAACATTCATCCAAATACAGAAATGAAACATCCACTGCTGAACTATATCAAAACTAATACTTCATCTAAATAGAAAATTCGGAAATCAGAATAAAATTATATAAAAAAAACTACAGCCAACTCAATAGGTGCAAACTAAACAAACCAGATTACTTGCAGAAATTATTACAGGGTTTCATTTTGGGTCAAATCACTCTGATTTTACTATATCTGATGATTGCCAGAATCACTGCCATTTTTTAAGCCCGCCTCTTCATAATCATTGTTACTCTTATTGTCCTTGTTACCAGAATCTCCAACTTCCTTCTCCCTGTTCCATTGTTCTATTCTAGCTCTCCTTTCTACACTACTTTCTCTTTCTCCTCTGATCGGATTTGGACTCCTGTCTCTGCCCACCGGACTTCTACTCCGCCTTCCTCTATGCCGAGGACTACGGCTTCTTGGCCTTCTACCATGGGAGCCATGAGACCTGTCCAAATCCCTTCTACCAGAACCACGGCCAGAATATGAACGCCCCTCATAGTTACGATTCCTCGGGGGGCTCCGGCTTCTGCTTCCACTACGGTCATTCCAACGCCTACTACTTCTTCCAAATAATCGCTTCCTCAAATCTCTGATATCAAAGGGAAGGATTTAACACAAGAACAGTATAAATGCAACAGTAAAAAAAATTGAAAAGCATGAATAGGCTATGTTGATAAGTCAACCTGCTAATCTTCTTTAGATGCATAAAGTTGCAGTAGCCACCTCGATTGCATACATTCTCTTCGTACTGCCTACAAGTAGCTTCTCGAAAATCCGTAACAGGAGAGAAGTCAACAATGATTGGTCGGCCTAGAAGAATGACAGCCAAATCACAATGTCAGTAGCAATCGGGGATGGGGGGGAGCGGGGAGAAACAAGCAATGATAGACAATGCACGGGTTTTCGTATGAGTTACATGAAACAACAATTTTTTAACATATATCAGAGTCCTACCTGAAATAATCATTACAATTTGTGTACTTGCAAGTATGAATAATACAATAGCCTCATCTCAGGCAAAACAATACTGAACTCGGTAGCAATGTTAATTGCTATAGAAAAAGAAAATTACAATTGTGGGTACCACCGTACCAGGAAGGAAAAAAAAACTAAATGCAAACAACACAACCAGTAAGGCCAACATTGGACAGTAGCAGATGTACTAGAAGAAAATAAGAACTACTATGTGTGACAGAAGGTACCTATCCAAAAATCATTCCATCAGATAGAGCTCAAGGACTCCCAAAATGAGTATAAGAAGGGCCAATAAAAGTGGGTACAATAAGGTAAACATAGAGAGCTAATGCCAAACCAAATGAATATCTCAATCTAACGAACTAAAACCAATATGAATATTGCCTTTAGTTACACAAATGATTCAAAGAAACACACACAACAAACAACAATAACCAAACCTTACCCCACTAAGCGGGGTTGGCTAAATGGATGAAACTATCATGTACCAAATTTCGATCCAACTCATTAGTCTATGGATCTTTCCTAATAGTTTGTCGTAAAAAAGTCTTCCTCCGCCTTCTAGTGATTTGATTTTGACCACCTTCCATCTGATCTACTCTCTTCACTAAATAATCCAGAGGTCTTCTCTCTACATGCCCAAACCACTCGAGCCTAGTTTCCACCATCTTTTCTATTGTAAATGCTAGGCCAACTCTCTCTCTAATTTTGTCATTTCTAATCATATCTCGTTTAGTTTTACCACATATCCAGTGTGACACGCTCATCTCTATTACGCTTAATTTAATTTCACGCTGGTTCTTTACAGCTCATACAACATTGCCGGTCGTTGTTATATATATGTTGAAATATGTACAAGAAAACACACACACACACACACACACACACATATATATTGAAACATGGCTTTATTATTATCATCACTATAGCACAATTAGTTCACAGATGTAACCAATAGCTCACACAACAATAGAATTAAAACCAAACCATGAACAACGAATTACGACAATAGTGTGACTAAAAACCCTAAGTAACTACAAATGAAATCAAAGGGGAAAAATAAAGAACCTGAATAAAATCTTCCAGTGAGATTCATAAGAGCATTAGCAGCATGGTCTTCCTCTTTATACTGAACATATACATTGCCAACCTAAACAAAAACAAAAAAAATCATAAAAATTAGGGTTGCAAGATAAATTAAAAAAAAACAAATTCATAAATCAAAAAGGAATTAGAAAACATACCATATGATCAGCCAAATTGTCACAAATATTCAAGCTCTGAATCTGACCATACTTGCTCAGCTCCTCAAATAGATCTTCATAAAAATCCTAAAAAAAATAATAAAAAAAAATAAAAAAAAAATAGAAAAAGAGAAAAGGGGTTATATTACATGATAATAAAAATACATACATCGAAGTGTTCTTGGAGTTTATCAGGGTCAAGAGATTCAGGTTGAGGTGGTTGAGGAGGTTGAGGTTGATTAGGAGTAGGATTGATAAAGTTAAGGTTCATATCAGGACGTTGATACATATTAGAGAGAACAAGAGTAGGACTAATGGTGGGTTTGGTATGAAGACGAGAACAGCGGTCACCATGTCTACAAGCTCCGATCTTGAAGTAGAATGGACAGTTAACTCTGTCTTTCTCTGTTCCGAATATCGATGCTAAATGCTCCGCCATCGATTATGATTAGGGTTTCGTTTCGCCACTCTCTACGAACCCCTTTCGAGATTTATTTATGTTTCCCTCTACCATTATTTTTCACCTCTTTATATTAAGGGTATTTTTGGGTATGTGTATATGCCTGAGTATGCAACGCCATGTAAGATATCATTCATTTAAATCCATAAAATACATCCATACATATCCCATGAGCATAACTCAGTTGACAAAGACATACATGTGTTGTTATATGATCCTTCTATATAACACGAATGTAAAGTTGCTGAGAATGAAATGTCAAATTCCTTCTATGATCCTTTAAGATACATCTTTATAACAAGTTAGTTTTTTTATTAACAATTGGTCCTTTTAAAAAGATTGTTTAAAATTGGTCTTTAAATTATGGAATATTTACATGGTAGTCTATTTTTTCAACCAACTTCATTAAGAAATGTTTATGGATCGTTTAACATTAAAGTGGCAGCTTTGAGAGTGCTCATAACATCAAATATGATTACTTATATACATTTTTTTATGTTGTTTTTAAATTCAAGCTTAATTTTATAAATAACTATTTCATCAACAATATTATAAATAGGCATGGCAGCGAAATCCGTAGCCGCAACTACCCGACCGAACTCATCCTGAGTTGACGAATTTTTCCTAATTTGACTGTATTTGGGTATGAGTTTGAGTTTTCTCCAATTTTAAAACACGTGTACGGGATGAGTAACATTGATATATGTATCTAGTAGCCTCAATCCATACACAAACTCGTCTCAAATGTAAAAAATTACTTTATTGCACATTGAGCTTTGCCATGTTATGAAAATTGTCAATAAAATTTGAAGGAACAACCAAAGTATTCGGTCAAGAAAATGTTAAAACAATACCGCACCGACAAAATCCCAAAATAAAAAAGTAAAATAGAAAAATTAAAGATATGTAGAAATCACTTATGTAAAATCCAAACTATTATGCTGTGTAAGGTAAAAAAAAAACAGAGAGAGAACTCATAGCCAAACTTGTTGAAGACTCATTGCACTTATTTGTTTGGGATGGACCTATTTGGCTCTGTAGAGTTGAGCATAATACTCTTGATCAATGGATAACAATCAAAACTTTAAACATAATTCTTGATAACGATTGGTATTAGACCTCGCATGATAGAAGAAAAGTATGTGAAAAGAAATAAAAGGTTACAAAAAGTGTCTCAACGGCGGAATCAGAGTGATTTTTTTTGTTGCAACCATCCAATACCTAAGTTTGATGGACATTACAATCATTAGTCCATCTTAATTGAGAATCCTCCAGCCGGAGCAACGCTGTAAGAGACGAAGAGGTGTTAAGAAAGCAAATTGAAGAATCTATAGGCAAACAACGATCTTTTAAGTGATGGATCAAACGATCTTGGAAACAATCCTCGACAAAACCACTTCAAAGTTCAAAACACATGGATTCTATAAAGGCAGAAGCACAAATGATTTTTGAAGGTAAAAAGAGCATAATTACAAGCCTTACGTGGAAAATTTCAATTGTTGGATATGGAAGATGGAGAATCAATTTATGAGTGTTTCTCAAGAACCTTATCCATTATGAATCAGATGAATATACAAGGCGAAAAAGATGAACAAGGAATAATTTTAAAATAATATCTCAGATCGTTGACCCCAAGATTTGATTATGTCATTTGTTCAATTGAAGAATCAAATGCATCACTACACTGTCATTTGATGAACTTTAGAGCAACTTGATGGTGCATGAACAAATGATGAAGGAACATAAAGAATAAGAACAAGCTTTGGAGGTTAGCCATGGTGTGGAACAAAAGGAAGAGGACGTTCTAAAGTAGAGGTACACGTGGTAGAGAAAGACAAACATTTAACGAAACTAATTGAATGTTACAATTGTCATAAATTAGGGCATTTCCAAAATGAAGGTCCAGTTTAGATGAAAAAGCAAATTATGACAAGCTCTTATCGTTGACTATCACTCAAGAGGAATCATCTATTTCCAATAAGGTATTGTTCCTTGATCCAGGTTGTAGCAATCATATGTGTTGATATGCTTGATGGTTCTTTGATCTGAACTAGGAATTTATAGTGTCTGTAAAATTAGGAGGTAATTTAAGAGCGATGGCTATGGGAAAGTGTAGTATCAAGCTCGAAATTTGGAGTATTGTGCAAGTGATCACTATATTTTGTCACATTCCAGAACTAGAGAGCAATATTCTAAGTATTGGACAGTTACAATAAAATGAGTTAACCTTCATTTTTCAAACTGATGAGTGCAAAGTGAATCATGTGGAGAAAGGCTTAATTTTGTAGTAAAAAATGTCAAATAACAGAATGTTTGCAATCATTTCAAGTGTGATAATGCATGTTGTTTCCAAGCTGCAATTGAAGATAATGCTCATCTATCTCATTGTTGATATAGTCATTTAAGTAAAAAAAGGATTGAAGATATTGGCTTAGAAAAACATGGTGAAGAAGATTGTAGAATATCATTTAAAATAATTTAGACTTGTATAAAAGAACGTAAAAAACAATCATGAGTAGAGTAGGCAAAATGAGCTTCTCCGATTGAACCAAACCTTGAAGTTTCCAATAAAATGAGTGTGAACGACAGTGTTTAAATTTAGAGGGTTAAATATGTTTCTGATCCCTATAAAATTAGGATCCTCTAAGTTTAGTCCTTACTTAAATGTAATAGTGTTTTTAGTTCCTATAAAAAATTTATGTACTCAGTTTTAGTCCCTAATAAATCTGAATTTATTTTATTAAGGTTAAACTTTAAAGATTTTGAACAATTTTTGTAGAAGTGTTAAGAACATTACTAAAAGTTCATCTACAAAAAATTATCTCAAAATTTTATTTCTACGTCTAGATTTTTGTTACTTTTATCTTGAACTTTTGTCTTTTAAAAATATTCATATTTAATTCATTTCATGTTAAAAAAATCTAAATTTTAGTAAACAAACCTTGTGTAATGTTGTAAGCTTGTCTAAAAAAAATCGTTAAAATTTTTAAAAGTTTAAGGATAATCAGAGAAACTTTGTTTTACTACGGAATAAAACTACATGTAAATTATTTTTATAGGGACTAAAAAAGCTATTAAAATTAAGTAAGGACTAAACTTAGAAGTTTCAAATTTTATAGGGACCAAAAACATATTTAAGTCAAACTCAAATAACAAGAGTCTTTTTAGAGTTTCTTGCCAAGTTTCCTGTGAAGCCAAATGGTTTGTAAGGTCACACTTCACCTTTGAGGTACACAGTTCGAGACCGGCACCATGAGAGTTTCTTTTCTCATCCATGTGATCCCTAAGAATGTGTTTGGATGGGGGAATATTTTGAGGGAATTCAAATACTTTGAGATGAATTTCATTGTTTGGATAATAATTTGAAGAATTTTTAAAATGATGAAAATTTATTTGTTCAAATCAAATTTAAAGAATTTGAAATGACACCTAAAAGGTAAGAACTATAAAATTCTTCATTGTTATAATTGTTCAAATTTTGCATTTTGGTCCTCAAAATTTTCAATTTGACCCCAATAAATTTCCAAAAATTGCAAATTGGCCCCTCAAAATTTTCAATAATTATAATTTGACCCCTCAAGATTTTGAAATTTACAAATTGACCCCTAATTTCAATTTTTAAATTTGGCCCCAAAAAATTAAAATTTATAAAAGTTGTCCAAAAATATGATAATGAATTTATTTATTACTTCATCCAAACAAAAGTATTGAGAAATGAAAGTAATTTAATTGAATCATTTAAATTGCCTAAAATTCTAAATTCTTTAAAATTTCTCAATTACCTCATCCAAACACACTCTAAAAGTTTTTCCGTCATGAAATAAATCACGAGGAAAGGAATAAAAGTAAATTAGAAGTTCTTTTGGCATCACCCAACTCCAAGTAAGTCGGAAGATTGTTAGTATTTTTCCCCTTATCAAGATTCAAACCGTGAAAATATTTAACTCCCTAACTTCTATAATCTCTTAGCTCAACAAAATGAATTACCTATCTCCCATTGTGAGTTCCGAAGGAGCATTCTATGAAAAAGTGTATGAACTATATTTAAAATATGAAACCATGGACATAAGACAACGTTATATAAAACGCCCCTTCGGAACTCACAAAATTTGTTTCCATAAAAATAAAAACCCAATGGAGAGTGTACTTTTAGGACTGCATATGTTGTTTGAAATTAATAGCGTTTTACCAAAAAACAGTATAGTATCAATGGATGATTTCAGCTGACCTGTGCAATTTGGACGCACAAAATACAACAAAAAAAATAAGATCGTACAAAACATACTCCCAATCTAATTTGTTTATCGTATCAGATGATAGGGGAAAGAAAAAAAAAACCCAAACCATATATATTTATACGGCGTCGGATGTCAAACTGTGCATCCACATTACATTTCTCTTTCAAGATTATATTGTGCAACCACAATGCATCTCTCTTTTCAACTTAATCGTGAATAGATAGAGTAATTTGTGAACGAGTCTGTAAGCGTAAGTACAAGCAATAAAACCAGAGTTCGGTGGGAGATGGTTTCTTTACCTAAGCAAATTTTATGACGTCTAATTATTCATATAGCCAACCCAAGCAACCGGTGGAGTAAAGTTTGGTTGTATTTGTTGTATACGTAAGTACTGGGCTGTGATACTTTTAAGTATGAAAAATAATAATTTAACTCATGTGACACCAAGAAAAATCGTTACTACTCAACTGAAAAATTGGAACGACATTGAAAGTAGGCTTCAAACATCAAAAGCTAAACACCATAAATCGCACAAATTTAAAAATCCAGGGCATAACTTGTCAGCCCCATAAAATAAAAAGGTCAAAATTTATTGGTATCAAGTCTTTTAAAACAAGACTGACTAACAATCTAACTTAAATAATTTATTCATTGCAACTAAAACTTGCCGCAGCCAAATCTCATTGCTCAAACTAAGGTTGGTTATCCGGTTTTTCCACTTTCAAAGCTTTTAGTATGGCTCGACAGGGGTACGGAAGTTTGCTCCAGCATACACTGCTTCAGCACCAAGCTCCTCCTCAATTCTCAAGAGCTGCCATGTGAGCACCACCCAATTAGAAACTGTTTGAGCTTAGCTTAACTATGAAAACCGAAGCAAATGTAATCAACAAACACTAACCTGGTTGTACTTGGCAAGACGCTCTGACCTACAAGGTGCTCCGGTCTTAATTTGACCCTGTTCAAGATACAATTAACAAAAAGGAAACGTTATTATATTGGACATGGGACTGGAATTTGTCAAAGCTACATGGCACTTGTTGAACTGAGATAAGGTAGTACCGTTGACAAACCAACAGCAAGATCAGCAATGAAGGTATCCTCGGTCTCTCCACTGCAAACAAAAATATATGAATTTTAGTACCTTGTTAAATATCTCAGTTATAGAGTAGTTTTCAATGTAGTCATTTGCATTTATAGAGAAAGTTCAAACCTTCTGTGGCTGGTCATGACACCCCATCCAGCCTTTTTGGACATCCTCACGGCTTCAATACTCTCAGTCACGGATCCAATTTGGTTGACCTGTTTGTTTCAAGTATGTCAAGCAATAGTGTATCAATACATTTATCTACCTAGGTCTAATAACTTTTCTGCAGAAAATATTTGCCAGTAAAATGAGTACCTTGAGCAAAAGAGCATTGCATGCTTTTGAGTCAATTGCCTTCTGAACCCTCTGTGGACACAACAAAAAAGCAACAAGTCAGAAGGCAATCTTTCTAATATCACCCAAAAGATAAAAAAATTCATATAATGTACAGACCTTGGGGTTGGTAACCAAGAGATCATCACCAACAATTTGTACATTGGTTCCAATCTCACCAGTCATCTTAGCATAGTGCTCCCAGTCATCCTGGTCAAAAGGATCCTCAATTGAAACAATTGGGTACTCTGACACAAATGATTTGTAGAGATCTTTCAAAGCCTCTCCAGAGATCTTCTGTGAGCCGTCATTGTTCTGTCAAACAGCAATGCCAAAGAGATAAATAATCTAACATGCATCAACATAAGTGTTTTTTTGACACATAAATGCTAGCAGCTTATACTATATGTTTACCAATATAATATAACAATTTGTATGCAACAATTATTATAAAAAGAATCATTCATCTTTCAAGTTGTATATGTAAATAAAATGGCTAACAACGCGGCAAAATTAAAGAGAAGAGATTCAATTCTAACCCTTCTTAAAAAGGGGTGGGTATTTTATAATTTATATCCATGTGTTTGCCAAAAGAACTGTTGCTATTGTTAACTAGGCTTTCTTATAGAAACTCTGGTACTAACGTATATAATCAGCAAAAGAGGTTTAAGGAGGATGGATTGAAAAATGTTTTAGATAATAATCAAGCTTCAAAAAGTGAGAAACGAAAGTCAGTTGGGGTAAGTGAAAATAATTTGAAGAGAAGGGAGTAAAGTTTTGAGATTTTTGAGCAGAAAGATTGGTAGACCGTTCAAGTTTTCTCAATCTACATTTTTCTGTGCTATTTCTGATTGTTTTCTTTTAGTATCATGCTTTCTTAGTCTCTGTTTGTAATTGCCAATTATTTTAATATCTCTAATTTGATATCTGGCTCCCATCACTTTTCGGCTAAGACCAACTGGAAGCACTTGGCAGTACAACAATAAAAAAAAAGAGCTCACATCTTCCTTGAAGTTCAAATCGTATGATTTGTCCTCCTTGTAGAACTCAGAAGCTGCAACATCCATTCCAATGACAACCTAAGAACATTATACAAAATGTCAAGCTCCTTTACAACATGAATAAATATGAAAAGCCAAAGCAACAAAACAGAATTTCAAATAGAGGACAAAAAACTTACTTTGCCGGTGTAACCAGCTTTGTCAATTGCGGATTTTAGCAATTCCAAACCTTCCTTGTTTTCCTGAATGTTGGGGGCAAAGCCACCTTCATCACCAACATTTACTGCATCTTGACCATATTTCTTCTTAATCACAGCCTGAAATGGTATCAGTATAACACGTCATTAACAACTAACAAAGGCCACGATAAAGGAAAACCCACTTACTACTGGTAAAAAACAATGCATCGCAACTGAATAATAAAAAGGCTCCATTTCATATTATTGAGGTTTGACAAAATTCAGATAATGCATTTTGGAAGAGGTAAACGAATGTAAGATGCAAACCGACCTTCAGATGGTGATAGACTTCCACGCCCATCTTCATGGCTTCCTTGAAAGAGGAGGCTCCCACGGGAAGAACCATAAACTCCTGCATATGTATTATATATCAGAATTTCAATATGTATTCTCTCTCTCAAACTCAAGCACATGAGAACAGTTTTTGAAAACATACCTGCATTGCAAGTTTGTTTCCGGCATGTGATCCACCATTAATCACATTGAAAGCGGGAACAGGCAAAACCAAGTTCTTGTTACCGGCAATGTTTGCAATATGCTGCATCCACAGAATGGCCATAAAGAAGTTAGATACAAAAAACAACAAAAAGTCTCAACTAAAAATGAAGGACACAAGAAAACTGGGGTGTCGACTATGTTGCGGCTGTAAGAATTAGCAAACTTCCACAATCTATTATAATAGTAACTCATTGTAAAAGATTGATTTTAATCAATCTGACAGTAGAATTACATAGTTACCATGTTATTCTTAATTACCGAATACCAAAAAAAAAAATAGATGAATACAAGTTTGTCATCAAGTACTAAATATTTTCAATAATGAACAACTTCAAATACACAACATGGATCCAACTAACAGAGGCATTTAAATACAGTGAAGTACCACAGGTCATGGATAAATTACCTTGTATAGAGGAATCTTTAGGACATTAGCACCAGCTTTGCACACTGCAAGAGACACTGCTAATATGGCATTGGCACCAAGCTGAAACCAAAGACAAAACCATCAGAACTAGACAGATTAGATCGAACTTAAAAGTGTGATCGATTACAATTTACATGCATAGTCTGTTAAGCACCTTTTGTTTGCACCAACCCCATTCATTAACGGTTCCATCAAGCTTCTGAACCATGAAGTTGTCAATTTCTGTCTGCTGAGTTGGGTCCTGTTTGTTGCAGAAAGGCAAGTAAATCACAAAATAAGCACTAGTCATGGAATTAATAATATAATGGGGAGATGGAAAAAAAAAACTGTAATGGGCATAATTAACAAGTTAAAGAAAACACTACTGTAAAACAAATATGAACATACCTTGCCGATCAATGCTGGGGCAATGATGGTGTTCACGTTGGCAACAGCCTGCACGAACCAGGAAAAACAACCAGGTGAGCATACTGATAAATCAATCAACATAACAACATTTCACAACATGTAGTATCCCTCTCACTTATTTATTTGGTATGAGAAATAAATAAATAAAAAAAACGCAGCAATTTTCATCATATTTTTCAAATCCACCATGAAAGAAACATAGAAACGAAACAATGCAGGAAGTAACAAAACACAACAAACCAGTTTTGAAAAAAGAAATGAAGGCTCAGAAGGATCCATTGGTAGTTTTCTAATCATAAAGGAAAATTTTCCATTCCTTCATAAAATAGGTAGTTGAGAACATCATCGCCTTCGGAAAAACAAAATAAAAGACAATATAACAAAATGAAAACAAGCAAGTTAATAACCAAAAAGCACAGAGGCAATTACTCCATTTCATAGTTGTTGATGTTTAAATTTAGTGAACATCCACACACAAAAAAATGAATAATAAGTTGATATATATTTGGAGTGCATAAATTTTTCATAAACTAAAATACAGATTAAAAGTATTTCTCCTAATTAGACAATGAGTTTCTAAAACATAATACTCCTAATTCAAAAAACAAGTGAGGTTAATTTAAGGTTATTTCACAAGCAAGAAGTGTTATTAAATGAAACATGAGTTATTACCTTTGAGACACCTTTTCCAAGGTAGTCAGATCCTCCATCTCTTAACTCAAGAGCCTCGTAAATACCTAATAATTCGTTTCAAAAATAAAATTAAAGGTGTTTAACAAGTTTTATAGTTCAAGTATGCAAGCTACGATCAGTACTAGAGTTAAATCTAAGAAATCTACCTAAATATCCATGGATATATAAAAATAAGTAATCTATTTTATAATCTTTATCAAAATTATTGAAGAAAACCATTCAAAAACGAATCAACAAAATAAAAGTAATGAAAAAAGAGTAAAACATACCAGTGGAAGCACCACTAGGAACAGCAGCTCTAGCAAAAGTACCATCGGAGACAGTAATATCAACCTATAATAATAATAATAATAATCAGATTCAAATTCAAATTCACAGTAATAAAAATTAACATCGAGAAATCGATGAGAGATAGATCGGAGAAATAAGAGAAACTTCGAACGTATCGAAGCGGAAGAGAGGACGAACCTCAACGGTTGGATTGCCACGGCTGTCAAAGATCTGACGGGCCTTGATGGAAGTAATAGCAGCCATGGATGAGAAGTAATCGATGTGAAAATTGAGATCTGAAGAAGAAGAAGAAGAAAAGAAAAGAAGTTAAGAGTGCGTGTTTTGTGTGGGAGGCTCAGACACCTGCTTATGGGTTACTTATAGTCCCGATCAACTCTCGCTTCTTTTTAGGTTTAGACAAATTAATCTAGAATATTCTTTTTTTAGGTACTCAAATTTTAACTAAATCTGGTTATTTAATTTTATTACGTTTTATTTATTTCTTGTCGAAAAAGTTTTCTATTTTTCTTCTTTTTCTTGGTGAACACTCTGGTATCATATAGCTTCTTTCATATGTATTCACCGTTCATATATCGTAAGTAAAATCATATATTTGTAACTAAATATAATTATTTCAATTTAATACATTTTATTTAATATATTGTCATTGTAAATAATTTTACACTTTAATTATATCACAATATCTAAGTTGAACTATGAAATGTCTATTTTCAATACATAAATGAGTTGATTATTATTATTTTATCAAATAATTTTGTTTAAATTAGTCTCCACAAGTGTTGAAAAACACAAAATGATTTTGTCATCCGTATGTACTTGTTTTTTTGACCAACTGTCATCCGTATACTTTATGAGCAAGAAAGGGTGCGGTCCCAACCAACGGGCACACAGCTGAAGAATTGGGTGCTGGTTTTTAACATTTCATTCTTTTTTCTCGTTATTTTCGTCACGTGAGACTTATTGTTTCTTCAGTGGTTTGGTTGATGCATGTGATGCATCGCAGTTTACAAAGTGTTGTTCAAACACGGAGGTTTGGTAAAGTTAACGTGCACACATGTGGTCCAGGGCCAGTATTATGAATTACAGTGAGCTTGTTTGTTTTGTTTAGTTTTAAACAAGTGATTCAATCTTTTGCTACTAGAAAAATAATTTGATTAAGGAGGTACACCCTCATTTCTTTTTTTTTAAATTGGGTATCCTCCGCGTACAACTATAGAGACTAATCTCTAGGGATGGCAATGGGTACCCATTGGGTAGCGTACTATAGTGTCCATCCCCGTACCCGCGTTTTAAAAAAATCCCTATACCCGAGCCCATACCCTCGTGGGCAATAAGTTTGGTGTCCGTCCTCATACCCTATGGGTATCTAAGTGCCCGTACCCAAACCCATTACCCGCACTTTCAAACAAAAAGATAATAAATAATAAAAAATATCACAACATAATTAAAATATGATATGAAATATTCTAAATCAACATATCAAATATTATGCATCATATTATCTAGCCAAAAAAAGATTTTAAATATAAAAAATAAGTGCATATTACAATAAATATCAAAGACTTTGGATTAATTAACTAAATTTAATATAAATAAAATTATTAGTATAGTATATATAATGTGTGGGCATGGGGCGGGGTGGACACTAGAGTGCCCGTACCCGCACCCATACTCGTTCAAATTTGTGGGTAATTACCCGTGCTCATACCCATACCCAACAATGCGGGCATTTACCCATCCATTATGGGTATTTTTTGCCGGTGTCCACTGGGCTTGAGTCCAATTGCCATCCCTACCAATCCCTCGAGCATTATGAGACTCAAATGGGCGGCAAACTCTCCCTAAAAGTTTTAACATTGCTGCATGTCTAAGGCTGGATTCGAACATAAGACTTTGGTTAGGCTAGAAGAAACTCATGTCATCTCATCTAAGTGCTCTTGGGTTGGAGGCACACCATCATTCGAGAGATATGTTAATTTTCTTGAAAATATATAATGAAATTTATGTATAACTAGCATTTAAAAGAACATTCCGTATTGGTCTGTTAGATCTTTTTAATATGTTAATATGAATAAATTACAAACATTACTTTTTATAAAAAAAAAATATTTTGATAAACAATACTAGTATTTTTTAATAAGACCAGTAATATAACAATATAATATAATAAATTCTTTCTTCAAAAAAAATATAAAATAAATTTTCGTATGTTTTAATGACACCAGCAATAAAACATTCTTATGGACAAATTTATTTAAGGGTATAATTAAAAGTGAAAAAATCAACTTAAAATTATGTATTCTCTTTGTATTTTGTAAAATTTATCAAACATAAATTTTGTATTAAAATTTATATAAAATTTACTCATACAGTCGCTTGGCTTAATTCCAAATAACAATTTGATCGTTCATATTATTTTAGTTCATTTATATATGAATTTTCAAATTTATGATTTTATTTTTTCAGGAGCTCTCAGATTCCAATCAATGATTCTACACTCATGTTTGCAAGTAAAATTTAGATTTGAAGTTTAAAAATTTATATCTAAACAGACTAAAAGAGTCAAGAAAACATTAATAAAAATTAAGAAAAACAAATCATTATCGAAAATTAAGTTAATGATCACAAGTGTAATATTTTCTTACTCAAAAATGCTTGGATGAGATGATAAAACATGTTTTCCGGTTTAACAAAGTATCTACAATGTGCGCAAATGATATTCAATTCATGGAAAAAATGTAATTTTGCATTAAAAAATACTAACAAATACTTTTTTTGAAACATTAGTTAAGAAAACAAATATGATAAAAATATCATAAAACTCGCATATTCAAACTTTTAAGAGTTTAAAAGATGATCTTTTAAATACAAATTTTACCCTTTTTGTTTTTAAACTAGTGGCCAAGGCACTAGTTAGCCTGAAGAAGAAAAAAAAAACAGTAGTGATTTTACCAAATTTAAATCATGTGTGAGGGAAATGTTTGGCTACGTATGTCAACAACTTGCAATTGCAAACGGTAAGTGGTTATCTTTTACCATCAAAATAAAACACAAGTC
>Ga0315914_1000523_pt1 | contig 49106 bp, 17 predicted proteins | sample MpolenodulesMG_FD_203920 | JGI IMG/M metagenome (GOLD analysis project Ga0315914, IMG submission 203920) | Medicago polymorpha root nodule microbial communities from Los Angeles, California, United States - elongated nodules | ecosystem: Host-associated > Plants > Roots > Nodule | place: USA...
GAAAATAAAATTGTTTCTTTATTAATGTCTTTTAGTGAAAGATATATGTAGCAATTTTGAGAAAGGAATGCTTGAATGTGGGAAACTAATATTTAAGTGTATTGCATGTGAACTAATACTTTATTTAGTCACTAATTGTTGTGGCAACACGTAATTGGATGCATGTGTAAAATAACTATACACCGGCACAGTATACTAGATAAATTTGTGATTTAATATAATTTGAGTTTGAAAATATGACATATGTCAAGATTCAAATAGAAATTTATTTTGAAAAGAATTTAGTATAAGTATGGTTATATGTATTTTTAAAACCTTTTTACTGTTGTTTTGACCAAAACTTTTTATTCTTTTTTGAAAATGGAATATTTTATTTAGCATAAATGTGGATCCGGTCAAAAAAGAAAAAAAGGACATCATTAAATAAAAAAAAATCAATTTATTGAAGTTTTTGGAAAATAAAGAATTCATTTAATGCACGTGGTTATTTTTTTATGGTTTTATATACTTACACTAATGAAAGGAATTGAAAAAAACAAATTGTTTAAATTATCCTTAAACTTTTCAACTTTTAATTTCATTAATTATGATTTGATTTTTTTTTTCCGAAGGATATTATGATTTGATTGTTATAAATATAAATTTGTTTAGTCCTCAAATTATTATTATTATTTGAAAAATTGTTTAATCCTCAAATTTAAATAGCAACAGTTATGAACTTACAAAAAAAAATAAAAAATAAACGGTTAGGAATATGCTTAAAAAGTGTGTGACAATATCCCATTCATTTAAAGAGAAATTTTTTCACTATAATGGAAGATATATGTTAAAAAAATTATAATAAGATGTGATTATATTGAACTATTTTGAAGCGCAATAAAAAAGATAAAAGAGGGACACGTTAATGCCCATATTTCGACAATAGTTTGCAAAACATTGGATGGTCGTATGATCATTAGAATCTCTTTGAATTTTTATCCGTTTTTTAGATTTATTAACAAAACAACTTTTATTTGGTAGGCTTAATTAATGTTTTGGTCCCCCTATTTTATCTCTCTCTCTCATGGAATTAGTTCCCCCTACTTTAAAATCACCCAATTTTAGTCCATATCCTAGATTTATATATAACAAATTGATGGTTTGCCATTGTTTTAAGGGTTAAAGAAGTTTGTAGTTCGCATTAAAAATGACATATTTAGGACCTATTAAATTAAAATATGTTTAACTAAAAAAATTAATTTAAAATTTAAAATTTGTTAATTTATATTTTTTTTTTAAGGCAAAGGAAGCTGTAGCAAAGAACTACAACTCCAAAAGATATGTAACAAAGAGAAGAAAAAACCAAAACAACAAAGAGGGGGGACATGAACCAAAACCCTCAAGGGATTAAGAAACCCTGAAATTAAGTAAACCTAGCCTATTAGTTACTAAGTCTGACCTAATAGAAGGAGGAGGATGAGTAAAGCAACAGTGAGAAATCAAAGCTAACCCTAATTTTGCCATAGTATCAGCACATTTGTTTCCCTCCCTATATATATGAGACACGTGAAAGTTCATTGATGAAATGAGGTGGAGACAATTGTTCCATCTGTTTTGAAGGTGCCATGGGACGATCTTATGAGATTTAAATGCTTGGGATACCAACATTGAATTTGTTTCCAACCAAAGGGAATACCAACTTTTTTATGAGCAATTTCAATTGCTAACATTGCACCAATAAGCTCAGAGCAAAGAGCAGAAGACACACCAAGATTAACAGCAAACCCACCAATAAAATTCGAGCTGGAGTTTCTAAAGAGACCACCGCAAGCAGCCTGTCCAGGGTTACCAAGCGAGGCTCTGTCAGTATTGCACTTTATCCAGTTAAAAATAGGAGGATTCCAAATAACTTCTTTGATGATTTGAGGCTTAGGAGGCTTAATGGTAAAATCAAAATGCTTTAAAATAGAGAAGTCAGACATAGAGGAGGAAGCCGTGAGAGAAGTTAAATTTCCTGACATAGAAGTACCAGCAATGATTAGGTTGAGAGCAGATTTAATGTTGATTACTTTATCATTGAATCTCATTTAGTTTCTACAAAACCAAATTGTGTGGAAAGAGTTGATAATGGCAACAAGCATGACAATTTTGCATTGAGGGCTATTGGACTTCCGTTTTGAAAACCAACACATCTATCCATCAGCAATCCTTTTTTTCCCACGCATATTAACACAATCATGCACCTTATTCCCTCCTTTTGTTTTATTTTTGGAGCATGTTGACTCCATTTTTTGCATTGTGTTGTCGTTAAGGTTGTTGTTGAAGTTTGACAAATCTATTTTGTTCAAGACTATTTCGGTTTAATTAAGTATCATTAGCTTCATTTCAATTTCGGTTATATTTTTCCCTAATTAATTCTCTGTTGATGGTTAATGATCCAGTTAAACAATTTTCTTTATACATATGCTTGATACCATGTTTAACGGGTTATATGCATTAACAACTAAGCTTTAAGAATCAATTTAATGAACAGCTACACATCTGTTATAGTATCGAAAACCATAACAAGTTGTATGAAAAATTCCTTCAAAAAAAAATTGTATGAAAAATGCATGTTAAATAAATGCCTTGTTTTTGTTTTCGAAAAAAAATTATTATAGAAGCCACAAACCACACTTTAGATGAGCAAGGCTGCGCAGCACAATAGTTACGGCAGATAAAACAACACTCTGTTGAAGCATAGAAATAAAAACTAAAAACACCAACAATTGCCTCTTCAGAACACTCTATTAAAAAAATGTTGTCTTTATATGAAGCAATGCTAATATGGAAATATAGAAGGTTCTTTTTAAAAGGATACAGGGTTGCTTACTGAAATGCTTTTATACTACAAGGGCTATTGGACTTCCGTTTTTAAAGTTTTTTACCAGTGAAGTTTAGAGATAAATACTGTGAAAGAAATATACATTATTTTGAATGTTATTATTATATTTTAAAACATTAGATGAAATTAGAGTAAAAATGGTGCAAACTAACATTTGGCCAATTTATATGAAATCCATTTGATTACATTCAAATTTATGATTGGAAAATTTTACATTTTTTAAATGTTTAGATCAATAATATGGGCCAATTACCATTAAAAGGAGTTAAGGGAAAGTTGTTGGCATTTTTTAAATGTTTTTATGAAATTAGTGTAAAAATGGTGTTAACTAACAATGTGACATTTTATTTGTTTACTTTCTCCGATAAAATGGGCGAGTTATCATCAAAATAGGTTAAATAATAATTGTTAGTTTTTTTAAAAATGTTTGTGTGGAATTAGTGTAAAAACTGATTGGACTAAAAATTTGGAAACAACATGATTTTTTTAAAATTTTTTATATGGAATTATTTTGCAAATGAGCGATTCAACTAAACAGTTTCAAAATGTTTTCTAAGTCGCAGCCAGACAATAATTCATGATGTACAACTCAATTTATTTTACTTTTATTTTTAAGACTTACTTATGTTTATTTAAAAAAATGGAGGCATGTATTTGGGGTGTGAATTAAATTTAACAGCTTATCTATGGGCTTGGCGTTAAGTTTTAGTTTAATTGTTTTTTTGGAATTTCAACAAGTGTTTTGTATAGTGTAGTTTATTTTTTTCTCGAAAATTGTTCTTCTGACTTCAAAAACGTCATATTGACACAAGAAAATTACCTTAAAGCCCTAAGTGGTAGTTAACTACCGAACTGCCGCTGGCCTCAACGGTAGCTAACTGCCGTTGTTTTTTTCCCCCAAAACCAGAAAACGCCTACCTCCTATTCACTCATCACCTTACCTCATTAATGAATTATATATAATGTAATGACCAATTTTTTTGGCTAATATGTAACTAACATTTAATGAATTATATATATATATATTTGAGTTTCGCATTTATTATAAATGAGTTTTGCTATAAGTCACCCATGAAGGTGTCTTTTAGCACCCCACACCTTAAGGTGTGATTTTCATTTTTTAGTTATAACTTTGTTAAAAGACACCTTCATAAAAATTAGTTGGTGTCTTTTAGCAAATGCTCATAGAATAACTTGCTAAAAGACACCTTCATAAAATGCGTCTTCTAGTAAAACTCATTATAAATTAATGTACTTTACGTGTAATGTGTTGCATAATGTGAAAAATTTGACGAATTCCAGACAATTGTGAAACGTTAACGCATTATCGGTTTTGTGCAATGTTACCGAATAATTGATAAACTATGAAATGTTGATGTTTGTGATTGCTGGATGTTGTTGTTTCGGTTTGATTTCATGCGGAATTGTCGTTTGGAATTACAGGTACAAACATGCCAAAATGGTTGGAAAAACCATTGCAGACCGCACTGGTTCTGTTTACTGGTGTGAACGGCAGTTAACTGTTGTCGGTTGCTTGAGCGCTAGTTAACTGCCACTGAGGACTTTTAAGTAATTTTCATGTGTTAGTCAGAAAAGCAATTTTCTTTTTTCTCCCTTGTAGTTATTTTTTATTGTGACTATACAAATGCACAAGGCTTATTATTGTGATGGCACAAGTTTTATTGGAAATTATAGAATACAATTTCTAAGGCACGAACAGTCACTTAAAAATGTTGGCCTATATCTACCAACTCCCGTATTTTCACATGGACAACTATATGTTGTTGTTTCAAGAGTTACCTCAAGAGAAGAGTTAAATATATTGATCACTGATATCACATCAATTTTTAGTATTCTAACTATGTCACATCAATTTTTTTCCATATTATTGTTACTCAACATTATACAGCTCAAAAGACCCGTGCGGCGCACAGGTCAGAAATTTAATACGTGACAAGTTTGGTAAATAAATATTGTGACAAGTTTGGTAAATCAATATTATTTCTTCTTTCTCTCTTTGTAATCTATACATCCTTTTGGACCCTATTAACTTTCTTCTTTCTCTTTGTCAACAATCAACTTTCTTCTTTCTAAATTCATACACTATATGCAGTCTTTCTTCATTTTTGTAAATTTAGCTATGAAATCTAGGAACTTTCCTATGAATTTGTTTTTGCTATGTATAATTTATAAAGTCACCTCCTATTAAATTCAAACAAAGTCATAATCCTCGTTCTCTTTGGTTAATTTTTAAAGACTTAATTCTCATTATCTTTTATTACTTTTTAATTAAGCATCGTGGCTTGTTTTGCTCTGATTTACAAAACAAAACATCACTCCACACAATTAAGTGAAATTAACATAGGTAAAAAAAATCTTTACTTTGTAATGTCTTTGTGAAATGTCTTTAATCTTTAATTCAATTTTATTTTACTTTGCTCCAATAAGATTTCTCAATGTTTGACAATGTTACCATCTATTGCTACAATGAATTGCAAACAACTACCCATAATTTTAGCGCATCCAATAAGTTAAACAAAAAAGGTAATAAGTTAAACAAAAAAGGTTATGGCCTTGTGTGCAAGTTATCACAATTATCTAAGCTGGTTAAGTTGCTTCATGCATTTAAGTAGATTCTACATTTATTTAACTGTTCATAACAATTTTTCGTTTGGTCAAGTGAAATATGGCCGCCTAGCAGCTATCGAGGTGTTAGATGCTTTATCTAAATAAGGAATCGATGATCTTCTCACTGAAATTCAAGTCATTTTGAGCATCAAGCATCAAAACTTGAAGGAATTATACGGATGTTGCTTTGAACACGATCATAGAATTTTGGTTTATCGTTATGTCGAGAAAAATAGCTTAGCCAAGACATGCCTACATAAGTCATTTACATTGATTTCTAATGATAATATCATGTATGAAAGCAATAAATTCCAACAAGTGTATTGATTTATTATCCTAATAATACGACTTTCTTATACCTTTATGGGTTCCAGCCGCTGCAATATCAACTTCAGTTGGTATGTTAGGCGCATAGTTTGCGTCGGCATTGCCCAAGGGCTTGCTTTCCTCCACGAGGAGGTTCATCCCTACATCATTCACTAAGACATCAAAGCTGATACTATTTTGCTTGATGTAAACCTTAGGTTGATAATTGTAGATTTCAGTCTTGCAAAGTTGGTAGATCTTAACCATTCACATGTTACTGCAGTGCCTAAGGGAACCTTGTATGTTTTTTTTCTTTCTCCATACATTAATTTGCATATATTAATTGATACAATAAAAACCAAATTGGAAACTACCAGCATTTGGCAACATTAGATCATAATACAATAGAAAGAAACCTTTAAATACTATTACACTATGAGTTGAACAATTCTCCTCCATAACGACATTTCCAAGTCTTCAGATAATGCTCGGCGATAGCTGGGACTGGTCAATCCACACCACCGCGACTCTGCATAGTGTGTATTTGCCACAATTGGCAATGCACAACGATAGTGCGGATGAGGTAGCCGCTGGACTGAAGAAGATCAGCAAAGTACCAAGAAAAAAATTGCAATTTGCTGGTGGTGTTCATTTTTCTTTTGTTTACTTATTTCATGCTAACTTCTTAGTTTATTTATACACGTGTTTCTTTTTGTAGGGGTTATGCAACACCATTGTGGTGTGACAACATAGAGTAACGAGAAAGTTAGACATCTTCAGTTTTAATATTAAGCTCCTTAAGATTGTGAGTGGGAGGCCAAACACAAACTGCAATTTACCTGAGGGACAATAGTGTCTTCATTCAATGGTTAGTACATTTATTATTTGCAAACATTAAATTAAAAAACTGTACGGAGTGTCAGGAAAACATTGTTTAAGATACCACGGTTTACCCGAGAGAGAAATGTATGTAGTGTGAGTAAAATATTGTTTTTGATCTATATATTCCTCGTTTTTTTTGTTTTGTTTTCATTCTTAATTTGTTTGCCAATAAGGTATCACACGTGGGCATGAAATTTATATGAAAAAGGAGAAATACAAAACATGTCAAATAAAATTATTGAAGGTTAAATCAATGTGCTAGAGGCGGCCAAATTTTCGAAGATTGGCCTTCTTTACACGCATGATTTCCCTGAGCTTCGACCTTCCATGTCTACCGTTGTCATTATGCTTGAAGGTGAAGAATGTGTCAACGAGGAGATTCTTAAAAAATCAGACCCCATCTTGTATGTCTCCGTACATCCCTACATGAAAATTTATCCTCACAAACTCGATTTTGTATTTTGTCTCTTTTGAAATATTTTTGTGGATTTGTTCTGGATATGTGATAATCTTGTTCAATCTTTCATATAAAATTTTAATTAGTCTTTTTAGGATTGTTATCAAATTCACAACGACATTTTTCAATGTGAATCTTAATGATTAATTCATACAAAAATTTCATTTTACTATTGCATGGGATCCCCTAATATCGTCCCCAATTTTAGGGTCCACAAGTGGTCCTCTCTATTTTGCCGCCTATATCATGTTCACCTTTTTTGGGGTTTAATTCAATTTGAAAGTATAAAGACGACACATTTTATAATATGGACGAATTTGGTACGGTTTACAGTAGACAGACAATTTGCACCATTAGATTTAACTTTTTGCAACTAAGATGCAATCCTATGGTTCTCATTATTCTCTCTCACACAACTCTTCTCTCCTCCATCGAGACACCCCCATCCTCAATCATCCACCACTTTTTTGACCCAACCTTACAATAGCTTCTTGAATTTTATTATCTTGTTCATAGGCTTTTTGGGCCAAGAACATTGAAACGAGGACCCCTTTGTGTGTAGTGTTAATTTGCAATTTTCGAAAACACGAATTATGTAGACATGGGTGTTAACCCAGAACGTGAAAACACCAATGAACTCATTTTATGAGATGGTTTTGTGGTTCAAATATTTGAGGATTGTGTTTATTAATGATGGTTTTGTGAATCAATTTATGGTGATGAGATAAGTGCAAAAGTGTAGATTGGTTATGTTGATGACAAACTAAAGTGGAATTTGGTTGTGTTTTGCATACGCATAAAAAATAGCAACTGAAATGGTGATGGTATCGGTCATGGAGGTGTGTTTAAGAGCCTAACAGTATCAACTTGATCATATCAATCATTTAGAAAGACAAACAGTGTAGAAGTGAAATAGGAAGAAAAATAAATTGAGTGCAAACAGTGCATCATACAATCCCGGTACTAAACAATGGTCCATTATCCTTTCCATCAAACAATTGTAGTATTTATTATTTTATAACTACTATTTATTTATAAAAATTTGGTGGTGTAATCCCGTCTTTAGTTCAGTTGGTAGGGATATTGCATATTATATGTAAGGATAGAGGTTCGAACCCCAAACACTTCACTTCTCCACAATAAAATTGTGTGAGTTCTAGCCACTAGGCTACTTGACAAATTTTTATTTTTGATGGTGTACTGCTTATAATTCTAATAATAGTTTGGATCGCCAACATGATAACAAATAATACATACTAATATAATGAATAATCGTAAAGTATTCTATAAAAAATGTCCAACGATATGTAACTGTAAAATTTGTAGAGTACTTGTTGACTAACTAAGTAATTGTAGAGTTTCCTTCTTAAAATAAAAAAGTAATTGTAGAGTGTCTTTGAAAGAAGTAATTTTTTAGTATTTTTTTTACTAAGAAATTGTAGAGTACCTTCGTCCACTAATATATAAAAAATACGATATCACCATAAGCTACTGTTCAGACTATCGCACAATATTATTTTTACAATGAATTGAACTCTCTTCAGCTAAAATGTACAAAAGAGTGACATTGACTAAAACGTAAAAAATAACCAAAATGCACAAGAGAATTAAGTTGGCATTTGTTAAATTGGACTATCTTACATGAGAGAAGTTATCACTATTAAGATTTTAAAATTAACTTAAATGCACAGGATAAATTATCACCGTTGTAATTAACCCCGATAAACGAGACAATGTCAATAATAAAATCTTAAAATAACTCGGTTGCACGAGACAAGTTGCCACTAATGAAAATTGCCCTGATAAATTAAAAAATATTATACGTGGGCATCAGATAAGAAATTAAAAATAGACACAGAAAAAGCGTTCCACTAACCCAAACAACGAAAAACATCGATCTTTAATCAATTAGATAAAAATGTTTTGAAAACAATTTGTGTCACTACATGAGAAATTATACGATATTACTACAACAATGTTGCTACTATTTAGACTCTCACACCAAATTAATTCTACAATAACATTGAACTCTCTTCAACTAAATTGCAAATCGACTAAAATTTAAAAAATAACAAAAATACATAGAGAAGTTGACACTGATAAAATTTCAAAAAGTACCCGAGACGGACCAGAACTAGACCCATCGTGGCAAGTGACACACCAGCCCTGATTTTTTTTTTTTTTGATACAACTTCACAAACAGCACACGCTTTTCCTTCTTCTATTGTTTTTACCAAACACATACAGGTATACAGCAACTACAAATCATCAGTGCACTGTGCCCCACCCACCGGCCACCACCGACGACAACCCACCACCGTCCACCAACCTCTGTCGCTCGCTCCACTATCTCTGTTTAAGGTCTGTTTCCGCCCCCTGCTACCATCTCTCTTCCCTTTTTAATTGAAATCGTGTTTAAGCTTCTCTTCTTCATTTTGCTTATTATGATTAATTGTCCATACTGAAGTTGCCGATTGAAGTTGTTTATACTGAAATTGCCAATTGAAGTTGATTATGCTGAAATTTCAAAACCTAATGAGAGCTAGCTAGAAAAACAAAAAAGAATGGCTCAATTTTGGTCACAATACTGAAATTGAAACTGATTTTAGCTTTTATAAATATCATTAGGTTCTGGCTATTGAAATTGAAATTGAATATAATTGAATCATGATATATTGTTTTGTCTGTTGATTTTATATTTTATCATTACTAATCTAATATATTGTTTTGTCGTATAATTGAACTAGGATGAATAATGTTTTACTAGTTTTTTTTTTCTTCAAAAAAAAAAAAGTCAGACTTTGTTACTCTCCCTACTACAAGCTCTATCTCTAGGTAACAAAGTCTGACTTTGAAAACTGGAAAAATTACTTTTATCACTTTAATACTGTTAATTCTTATAATTTTATATTGATTATGTGATTTAAGGTGATTTTATGAATTTAGCTGTTCGGTTTTACAAATTACATTGCAGCAGTTAGCTTAATGAGGGGTAACCTTGGCGCAACTGGTAAAGTTGTTGTCATGTGACTGAAAGGTCACGGGTTCAAGTCCTGGAAATAGCCTCTTGTGTAAAAAACAGGGTAAGGCTGCGTACAATACACCAATAATGGTGGGACCCCTTCCCGGACCCTGCATATGCGGGAGCTTTATGCACCGGGTTGCCTTTTAGCAGTTAGCTTAATAAATAAATATCTTGAGTTAGGAAACTCATTTTTGAGTGAGACTAGTAGGATTTGAAAGCTGTCATATAGTTGTATGATATTGGAAAATTTTGTGAATTTACACTTCTTGCACACTTTTTCGTGATATTGTGAATGGAGTGTTCTGTTTTATAAATTTACTCTGCATTATTTCCTGACCTACAAAGCTCGTTTTCGAATGGGACCAATGGCATTTGAAAGATGACATCTAGAATTCTAGTTATTAAATTTAGTATTATTTAATTATTTTACAAAAAAATTGTGCCTCAGTGATATTTTGAGTCCAGGTCCGCCCCTTTCAGTGGGTAATCACAATTTTGTAGGTTTGGAGGATCTTTGTGTATTTGTTGAAAACACGATTCCATAGCTTGTAGACTGAAGAAGACACGGTTGAGGCTGTGCAAGTGAAATCGATGGAGAGATTGGAATTGAAAGAAGTTCAGAAACTGGAAGGTCATACCGATAGGGTTTGGAGTTTGGATTGGAACCCTGCTACCGGTCATGCCGGTATTCCCCTCGTCTTCGCTTCTTGCAGCGGCGATAAAACTGTTCGAATCTGGGAACAAAACCTCTCCACTAACCTTTTCTCCTGCAAGGTACCTCTCTCTTTTTCTTACTGCAATCACTTTTCAATATTCATGTATATGGATTGCATAAACACTTTTGAGATCCATATTTTGATTGTTTGGTGTCAATTTCATTATGATGGATTGATGAAATTGGAGTTCAAAAATGAAATGCAGGCGACTTTGGAAGAAACACACACTCGAACTGTTCGATCTTGTGCTTGGTCACCGTCTGGAAAATTGTTAGCCACTGCAAGCTTTGATGCCACCACTGCCATATGGGAAAATGTTGGGGGTGAATTTGAGTGTGTCTCTACTTTGGAGGTATGCTATTGCCATGCTGTGAATATAGTCTTTCTGTTTCTTCTTTCCATTTGGATGTGTGTATTCTTTGATTGTTGCTATTCTTTTGGTCAATATGTATAAACCTGGTTTGCCATATATGTAAATTTTATGGTCAGGGACATGAAAATGAAGTCAAGAGTGTATCTTGGAATGCATCGGGAACTTTGCTTGCAACTTGTAGTAGAGATAAGTCTGTTTGGATATGGGAAGTGCAGCCAGGCAATGAGTTTGAGTGTGTTTCAGTGCTGCAAGGACATACCCAGGATGTGAAAATGGTGAGGTGGCACCCAACGGAGGATATATTATTTTCATGTAGCTATGATAATAATATTAAGGTAATGCAAACGCTAGAAAAGGCTTTTCCGTTTAAGTTTAATTTCCGTTCCTTAGTTTTACATGCTTCTTTTCTGAATGGTTGTGGTTCAACAACGTTATACTAATAACATTATAATGCAATCAAATTTCTTCCAGGTTTGGGCAGATGAAGGTGACAGTGACGATTGGCAATGTGTTCAAACTCTTGGAGAACCCAACAAGTACAACTTCTTAACATCTCCCATCAGCTCAGATTTTTCAGATTTTGTGTTTTCTTCTTTTTTAAAGCACGATTGTTTAGGCCAGTTTATGTAGGATAGCCAATTTTTCAAACTAATTTTGATTTTTTCACAGTGGTCATACATCTACTGTTTGGGCCCTCTCCTTTAATGCTAGTGGAGACAAAATGGTTACATGTAGGTATGTGAATCATCTCTCTTATTCATGCCTTGAATTATTTTTGGCATTTTCTTGAAGTTATGTGACATTTTGACTCCAACTCCTTATGGCAGCGATGATCTTACCCTGAGGGTATGGGAAACAGAACATGTAGGCATGCAATCTGGTGGTGGATTTGCACCTTGGTAAGTATTCTCCAGTCTTACATTCTAGCTTTTAGGGTTTTTTTTTTTAATTTTTTTTTTAAGGTTTTTAAAGTTATTGTTAGGGAAGTAAATCTGAAAATATCACATTCCCATACTTGTTTGCAAGTTTAAAAGAATATCTGCAAACATTATCAATTCCCAGGAAAATGGCATTCCCATGTTTTACCAATTTCTATTTCTGTGATGAGGGTAGGTATCCTTATTCGCATGACATGGCTGGGGAAGTTATACTGCTATAAATGTTAACATCCATTCCCATTTCTTTTCACTCTACTTGCTTGTTTGCTAAAATTGCTATTGTATTGCCTTTGCGTAGTCATCTTATCTTAAACTCAAGTTACTCAACTATAGGTTGGGCTTTCAAGTCAGAATCCAGAGGCGTCTTATCATTTTAATTATTATAATTTGGGATGGATTGTAATTTGTAACAGTCTAATTCAGTTTATTCATAGATTTTGAATTCAATTATATAAAGGTTGGGTTACTTACAATCTTTTATTCACTATGTCACCTTTATAAATGAGGGATCAATCATTTAACGATGGCTATTTATCCTATCCTCTTTTTTTTTTGGGGGTACACATTAATAAATAATAATCCTACTGACAATATAAAATTGTTTCTTTTGGGATTTTCAGGAGACATGTTTGCACTCTTACAGGGTATCATGATCGGACAATTTTTTCAGTTCATTGGTCAAGGTAGTTGCATCTTGGTTATCTTAAGTAAAGTTTTCATCTCAATTCTTGACATTTATACATTTGTGTAAATATGTTTTTTTTGAGAGAATTTATGTAAATCTTTTAGTGGTTTGCTGATTTAACCAACCTGTCATTCAATACTCACGAAGTCAACTGTCATAGATTTTAACTAAGCCAAGTCCCACTTTAAGGTAGTTAAATTAAGTTAGACTCATAATGGAGTAAATATGAGATATTACCTCCGTCCCTATGTATAGGACCATCGTGAAAAATACTTCAATTATTTTGCATAATGTTAGCCAATAAGCCATAAATGTTGTAATTAAAGCGAGTTGATGAGTTTCAATTATTTGAAGGGTGAAATTGAAAAATTGATGCAAATTATTAACAAATTCAGTGTTACTACAAACTTTTTTAATTCCTGTGAATTAGTCTACAAGTTACTATATATAGATGCGGAGGTAGTATTATGTTGCACAAATAAATCAGCCAATGTCCGTATTAAGAAAGTATGCTGACAGTCCATATTTGTATGGTGGACGAAAACCCTCTTGCTTTCTTTAGATCACTGAGAGGTTAATTTCATTTTCACAAAATTCTGCGGATTCAATCATTTGTTATTTTCTTTTGTCTTTTCTTTCTTTCTTTTTAATTGAAAGCAAGGTCTTTTTTCTTTTATTTTCTTTCTTTCTTTCTAATTGAAAGCAAGATGACAATAATGATTCGTTCACTTAATGCCTGTCATTAAGATAGTAGAAGAGTTCCAACTTATCTAATTTTGGCCTGTATAGTTCTGATGTATTTGTATCCTGCAATTTTTGTTGGTATGACAGGGGAGGTATCTTTGCCAGTGGAGCTGCCGATGATGCTATACGACTTTTTGTGGAGAACAATGAAAGTCAGGTATGTCATTGTTTTAGCTTTTCAGAATGTTTGTGTGCAACATTGTCATTACCCATAAATCAGGCCATTTGTGATTGGTATTAGTAATCCATAAATTGAATACTTAAGAAATTACAGCTGTGAATGTTGTGCAAGTTGGTACTAGTAAAATAGTAATTTATATAATTAGTATTAGTATCAAAATATTTTAATATACATTATAAATTATTTATACACACACACAGTATAAATTAAATAAATAAATATAAAATATTCAAATAGCGGCCATCCCGCTATCCCAATTTTAGGGTTAGCTGCTCCACTATACTATCTGGGATTGACAACTTTGCTTCCTTCCAAATGCTGGTAGGCTTAACAATTGCCATCATTTTAGTATGACATCATTTTTACAAACATGGAATGCCACTGGGAGCATATAGAGGTTTTATCATCGTACATTTTAGTCTAATCAGCTTGAAGAGTTCACAAAAAAGAAGTATCAGAATCTTTATATGTCCATTACATGTTCATTTTCCTGGTGCATAATCATACACTTCATGTCATGAACACAATGATTCTATTAGCTATCTGCGCTTATAGATAAGCCTGGAATTTTTTCGGTCTCTTTGTAGTTTGTACTTGCAAGCACAAGGTCAATAGTAACAAAAGGCTTAACAAACCAATGTTAAATTTGTTTTCATTTACAGCTAAACTGTTAACTGTATTTGCAACTCCATTTATCTACTTCAAGTTTTTTCTTTGAACTATAGGTTACTGGTGAACTGGAGCAGCTTGTTTCCAATGTTTTTCTTACTATAATACTATTCCTTCTCATTTTGTTCATATATTTGTGGGGTTGAATCAGATCTTTTTGTTTAGTTGCTCTTCTTGGCGTCTGAAAACTTGAGTGTTTTGCGCATCAACATTTGTGCAGTTGTTATTTAGAGATAACTCTGTATCTACATTGAATCCCAAGTCCCTGAAAAATTCAAACTTATATAAGAATGTGCGGATCTGCAGAAAAAAATGACAAACCAATAGAAGTATTGCTTAATAATTGTATATCTTTCGATGCATCTCACTCTATCAAGAAACATGTTAAAATTGACCAAACATTATTGTTTGCCTATGACATAGGTCGACGGTCCTTTGTACAAGTTGCTACTGAAGAAGGAGAAAGCTCATGACATGGATATAAATTATGTGCAGTGGAGCCATGGGGTAAGATTCTGAGACACTACTTTAGTGGAATCACATTGATGGTGAAGTGAATATCTCTTTACACAAAATCAAGTGGGTGGATTGGTAGATTCTACTACTATTATTAAAAGCTGACTGTGATTCTGAAGCACGGCCTCCTAAATATCCCTCTAATCAACTAAGTATTAGCTGATCAATAAAGGTTGTGATTTGTTGGCTATCTATGACTAATGAGTTGAAAGGGATTGGCCGAGAATTTTCACCAGAAAATGAAAGAACATTTAAATTTTCATCTTCACAGTTAAATATAAAATTTGTAGTCACGATATTGTCCGAACTTTAGGGATTAACTTGATAGCTATTGCTCCTATTTGCATTGTGTCTTTCTCTGTAATTTGTTATTAATCAACATATTTTGCTACTATTGTTTGCTAAACAGGAGAAGCCACTGCTAGCCTCTGCAAGCGATGATGGGACAATCAAGGTGTGGGATCTGGTATCATAGTGGTGATACTAGTTTAGCATATCTACTGTATCAGCAGCAGAAATTTATACCGGTGGAGCCTAACAGTAGAAATGCTAGATGTGCAGGCATCCTCATTGTCCTTTTTCTTTCTCTTAATTTAAAATTTTGATTATTGTATTTTTTAAATCTGGAGTTTGATTGTAAATTATAATTATTGTCAACTAAACTTTGCATTTTTGCACAAGAGTTGCTCAAAATTATTCACCTAGAGTGAATTAGTACTGTAAGTATACTTCAATCTGCGGGAACAAAGGATGTCCTTAACTAGAGCAACTGGTAATTGGATTGACTAGATTGAGCAATTTCATAATCCCCACGGTTTTCTGTTGGGTCGTAAAGCTAGTGCATTTGTTGTCGGAGAATTTTTAGTTCTTATTTTAAATGATAATTATGGAAATGTTACTTTATTTTTATGTGTTTTTCAAATATCAATGGAAAATGGTGAAAACAGCATTTTCAACACAATAAAAGTAATAATCATGTAATTGTCAGTCGAAACAAGAAATGAAACACATGTTTTGTCAAAACATAACAGACCTTGGTTCTCTCTACAATGTATTCTGAACCGATGGATATTGCTACTTGTTAGCGTTAGTACCAGTAGACATCACTAGTATATCCCAGGTTAGCCATTTGAAAATGCCCAATATGTACTGCACATGGAGGACTAACATATTAAGAAATGAGCATCATAAAGATAGATGTGCTCTAGGTAAAAATGCTAATTGTTCCTTGACATTTTGACATGTAAGTTGTATTATACTAGAGCATTTGATAGACAGCTAATCAATTTAATTTGAAATTTGGCCAACCTATTGCAAACATATGTATCTAGGTTATATCATCTCAGTATAGGACTTGTTCTTTTTAAAATGTTATTTTAATTAAATTGTTGGCGTGAGCATGATTCGAGTTATGTTTACTTAATAACAAACAATATATGGGAATTGTTTGTCTAGAGGCTGAACGTTATTTACATTGTTATAGATGGCCATGCTCAAAGGTAGGAAATGTGGGAGAGATCATTTGGGAATTTTCCCACTTTTTGTTCATTCATCATATATGTAAATATTCACAATTACCATCACATTTGGGGAATTGATTAAAGAATATCAAATGAGTGCTGAAAGTATCTGGTGAATGTAAATAGGAATCACATTTACATATTTTTAGTCCCAAAAATATTTGTTTATGGATGTCAAAAAAAACTCTCAAAGATTTGGTCACGCCTCTTCAACAACCACAAAAAATCAAATTCTCAAGAGATAAAAAAGGAAAGTAGTATATATAAATTTAACGAATAAGAAGCCATCCACGATGAATATATGGTTTGTCAAATAAACAGAATTACAGAAATGGAAGGAAAAAAGCTCTAACACCTGTTGTGTATACTTAGAGGAGCAGCATTGGTTTTAGTACCCTCTTCAACCAAAGCAGCACGTGCCATAGTGATCTTGCTTGGAACTAAAGGAGCATCAAATGCAGTGCAATCTATCCAATCCTTCAATAAATCCTCTTGACCCCATATTTCAGGAATCCAAACTCTTCCAGCTACTTCAACTCTATGCCTCTTCAGCCTCTCTCTTTCACTATCCTCTTCCAATGCTTCATCCATAGTTGTTAACTCTTTTGCTTCAACATCATCCATGGAAGAAACAGGAGCTAGCTCTTGCAATAGTACCATTTTCTCTTTGTTGCGAAGAAGAGATGGGTTTTGTGTTGCATCTTTATCTTTATCATCATGGTTTTGGACCTTTTGAGTGTTCAAAAAAGGAGGGTCATCTTGTTTTGTCTCCAAGTTGACATCTTTAGATGAGTCCAATGGGTGTGAAGGAATCTTGTCATCAGATTCAACAGAGGATTGGTGAGACATTATGAAAAGGTTGTTGTTTTCTTTCATGCAGAGAGAGAACAGAAGAAAAGAACACAGAAGAGTGGTTTTTTCTTCCTGTTTGAGATCTTGTTGTTGTTGTGAATAGAGAAGATTTGAATTGTGAGGAGTTGCATGTGTTGTGTGGGGAATAATGAGAGAAATGGAATGGGTGGGAAATTAGTTTACACGTAGTCCACAAGAGTTTCTTTTGTATGGTAAGTGACAAATCTACGTGTCTTGTTTCAGATGTGATTTTTAGATGTGTGGCTTAATTCTTATTTGGTAAGAGCTATAAAATGTCAAAATGGAACATACATACATTAAAATAAAGAGGAAGTGAGGTATGTGGGATTCCTTGGATTGATTTTTGGAGGATTGTGAGGTTGATGTTGATCTGCATGTCTAATTATATATGTCTCTTGGCTATCAACCACATAGGGTTCAATGATATACATGATTTTTTCATGTAATATTTAATATTATTCAATCAAAATATATTATTACTAAAAAATTGAATTAGCAATGGAAAACTAAAAATTGAAAATATGATGAAATCTTCCTTTAATTTTGTCTATTTAGTGGCTTGAGAATTAAATCGACATAATTTTACTTTTTTTGTCTACAATTTCACTTTTGTTAGTCCTATTTTTTTTATTAGATTAAACATGTTTTTAGTTCTATTATTCGAAATTTTTATAGATTAAACATGTAACTATAAAAAGTATATTTAATCATTTTTTTATCGGATAAAAATTGATATAAATGGGTAGTTGTGCTATGTTTTTTATGAGACCTACATTGGAAGACGCCTCAAGAGATATTTTTTTGTCGTTTTCTATTTTAGGAATGGGGAATATTTTGTGACTTGTGGTCATTAGCCTATTATAATAACTTCTTTTCTTGCTCTCTCTTTCAAACAAAAATGGGACATGAATTATCAACCCTCGGGATGTCTTAAAATTAATTAATCAAGTTGAAGATAATATACATAGACGCTCTACTGGACATCATTATGCAAGAAGGAAGTCTCAGTTTAATGCAAACAACTAACGTTTATTCCGTTTTATATCAATTCAATTTAAAGTTATATTTTTTTGTTGTTGAGGGAATTCAATTAAAAGTTATTCTATGCACCGATAGTTGTATATTTATACTAGATTTTTTGACGTGTGCTCCGCACGGGTTTATTGTAAAGGGATTGATATACGAATCATAAAATGCAGTATATAATTGGTAACAGTGAAAAAAATAACACGTGATAATTCATAGTAGACAAAATAAAACACTTGATAAAATGTATGAAATCTGAAAATATTATAAAATAAAATCCGGTAATCCTATCAATAATTCGGTAAAAGAAATATGAAATTTCTAGTCATTCGCATGTAGTTTCATCACACATTGCGAAATACTTCCTCATATACGACGTTAGACGTTACATTGGTATCTTCACCATCTTCATCCGTGATCAATATCTTTAGTCATTCTTTGTATGTAACTCTTGAAACAGCAACATACAACTGTCCGGGAGAAAATACAGGTGTTGGTAGATATACACTAACATGTTTAAACGACTGCCATTGACTTTTGTTATTTGTCATTGCAAATAATACAGTCAAAGGAAATTGTCGTTAGGTTAAATTACTGTTAACCTAATAAAGCAAATGGGAGGGAAAATATTAGGTTAAGTTGCTGCAAACCTAACAAAATTAATAAATAAGGATAAGTGTAGAAAATATTGTCAAAAAAAAGGCAAGAGGATAAGAATGAAATTGGTGCGATGCATTTTTTTAGATGAAATTTGTTAGGTTAAATTACTGCTAACCTAATACAGCAAATGGGAGGGAAAATATTAGGTTAAGTTGCTGCAGACCTAACAAAATTAATAAATTAATAAATAAGGATAAGTGTAGAAAATATTGTCAAAAAAAAAGACAAGAGGATAGGAATGAAATTGGTGCGATGTATTTTTTTAAGTGGAATTTGTTAGGTTAAATTACTTCTAACCTAATACAACAAATGTGAGGGAAAATATTAGGTTAAGTTACTGCAAACCTAACAAAATTAATAAATTATTAAATAAGTATAAGTGTAGAAAATATTGTAAAAAAAGAGAGGCAAGAGGGTAGGAATGAAATTGATGCGATGCATTTTTTTAGATGAAATTTGTTAGGTTAAATTACTGCTAACCTAATACAGCAAATGAGAGAGAAAATATTAGGTTAAGTTGCTGCTAACCTAATACAGCAAATGAGAGAGAATTTGTTAAGTTAAATCTTCCTTTGGGCAATATCACCACTTTCTCATCAAAAAATTATTCTATCCAAATGTATCACAAACAGATCGTAATATCTACTCTTTTTGTAATAAATCCTAATAATTTTTAAATAGACATATTACGTTTATACTATTTTTTTCATCAAAAAATTATTCTATCCAAATGTATCACAAACATATCGTAATATCTATTTTTCTACAATAAATCCTAATAATAAATGGACATATTACGTTTATTATGATTTTTCTCATCAAAAATTATTCATGTCGCTTATTACCCTTGGATCCAACTTAAAAGTAAAAAAGAAACCTAGTTGGACTGGAATGGTGGTGTTTGCTTAAGATTTTTTAGTATGGTCCTCTCAAAGTTTAGGTTCAACAGAATTTATTATTAAAATAACTCTAGGCATATATACAACAAGAGAAGAAAAAAAACATCAAAAAAGAAAATACTGAATATTATAATTTTGAAAGGTTATTTTAAATAAAACCTTCAAGCAACAAAAAAAAAATACTTAACAACCTTATCATCAAATGCTTTTTATTCACCAAGTCTGCTTTATTTATAAGTAAAACTCTAAAAGTTTCGAGTTTTGCACATATTGGTTCTTAACTCCTAATTATGGGTCTTAATTCTTGACAACGATTAGTGAAGGGGGTATGAAGAGGGTCTTAATTCCTAACGTGTTTCCAAAATAACAACATAAATGGATGTTTAACCACTCTAAAGAGCTATTTGAAACAGCAAGATTTCACATGTCTTACTAGAAACTGAGATACTTCGTTAAATTGGTTAAGCGGGGAACCAATCTAAAAAGTAGTTATCAAGAGTTATCTCCCAATCACAAGCTAACGTATATAGGATCCGACGGAGTTGTTTTTGGCATTTTAAGGCGTTGTAAGAGGCTAAGAGCAACATTCCAGTTTCCAGAGTTTGCAACAAAATCATTCATCCATAATAAGATTTTTATTGCAAGCTAAATACACACACAAACAAATCAAACTCGATACACCAAAATTTACGACGCTCACATTGCTCTCCAACAATTTGCACTGGACCGTAATTCTTAAGTTTAAACAAAGAGTGATATGAAATTGACCATGTCATATTACAAGTAAAATCCTGAAAATCATAATCTACTTTTTATCAGACGGTCTGAATTACACAAGTAATTCACTTTCGAGCATTTTTTTTTTAATGAGAGGAGAAGAGCCTAAAATCAATAATATCAACCAACGAAAGACAAAAAAAAACATATATTTAAGATCTAAAAACTCGACTAAACCATCCTTAAATAACTTATTATTGTAAGAACCTTTTGTGAAAGCCCGTAATTTTAAACGGGACGAGGAAGAAATGTTCATGAATTCTTATTTACTTTAAAACCAGTAGCTTACTTGAAGTTAACAAACATCTATAACAAGCCCTGACCATTACTGGTATTTTCTCTGTACAAAAATATAAGCTAACTTGTTCACACATGTCAACAAGCCTCAAAACACACAAGTTTGGAAAGTTCTTAGCTTTCATGGACAACAAGGACCTAAAATTGCTATAAAGGGCAAAAACGGGAATCTAGCTAGACCAATGTTTAACTCTACCCCTAATATTGATGCAGTGGTAAAGAAATACAAGGAATTAAAGAAGTTGGGGGAAAAGAGTATTAAGCTCTTGGATAGCGTAATCGCCCTTTCTTCTTTAAGAATTCTGGGATCTCAACCAAATTACCATCAGTGAAAGTGGAAGATCGCCGACTGACAACGGTATCTCCTTGTGTGAGTTGACTGGCCTGCATTTTTGACAAAAACCACAATTATGGGTATGACATCATAGAGGGGGAAGGGTTAGGGGGTTAAGACATACCTGTACGGGTCTCGCTTCACTTTCCTCTTGACGCTTGAATCCAGTAGCAATCAATGTTATGCTCACCTATATGAAACCAAATGACATGGTTCACCATTAGTATAGAATATACAAAAATTTAACTAATGAAAGTGCTCTTTGAGTTAACTTTTTTCATGGAATTGCACAAAAGATAGATTGTGAGTGAGAATATATAGTTACTTCTAAAACAAATTTTACATGAAACCCACCATATATGGTCACACATTACCTTTTTTAGTACACAATTTTATAATAGATCCTTCATATTAGAGAACATTTTTAACTCATTACGGGACATGGTAGTTTAACGAGTATTCAGCCCTACTTAAATAACACATACATGACATCTATTCTGTACAGAACATTGACTTTTCCTCAATTACACACACTTCCCTTCTATTTCGTAACAATTGAGGAGGTGTGTTTGTCATTTAAATAAACCTGACGAGAGGTGGGTGCAATTTTTCCGAACAAAAAATGGTGTTCAGTGTTTACTTAAAAATAAAAAGAGTATAAGAGAAACCAGCCAGAAGCTAGATTTCTTTGACAAAAGTAACACAACAGAAAGAGATCATCCGGTTAAAGAATTTAGAACTTTTGTATCTAGGATTGAGTGCAGAAAATCTACTGTTTCTTGGCACACTACACCAGGGTAATGTTGCCCAATTCATTTCAGGAAAAATATTTACATAACATATAGAAGTTCATATTTCATACAAATAACATTTAAGGGTTTACATAGTTTTACTTACCTGACCACTAAGTGATGGATCTATTACTGCTCCAAATATTAAATTAGCAGTGGGGTCTACAAGGTCGTATATAACTTCTGCTGCGGCATTTACCTGTATATAATAAAGGATAATCTTAGATACAAGAGTATGATAAATTTAATATAGAGCAGATCATGACATAGTTAGTCAGTCAGAGTTCAGAATAAAAAGTTTGTTCGTTATATTTCTTTGTTCATAGCATGGATGCCAAAGCATGCTTTTAAGTTTAAACAACCATCCACTTCAAAACTCAAGTTTATAAATGGCTCACAGGAAAAGCAAGATAACAGAACTATATTAATTGGACCAGAGGACAGAGGAAAATCTTTTTGCAAAAACAAATTATAAACACCAGTGTGTTTGTTTCCACGTAATTGAGAAAAGAAAATACATCCCTGCCTGGCTGGCTGGTAATGATATTACAGGAATATGTAGTGATAGAACCAGGAGACCAAGTCAGTTAAAAAAAACTTTTGGTTAACATTTAAAATTATTGGGGTTTTTTTTTTAAATTCCTAAAAATAACTAGAATTTTATATGGTTTTCCATGCATATTCTCATAAATATATGTTATAATTCTCGAAATGCCCCCTATTAGATATATGTTAATTTATTCTGTTCGAATGTAATTTGCATGCTGTTGTAAGGGGGGGAAATCTAACTTAATTCAGTGCATGTTGCTCCTGACCACTTCCCATGATCCTTAGATGATCTAAATTTTGAATCAACAGAGGGAGAATGAACTTGAAAAAAAAAAAGGAGGAGAGAGAAACATCACGTGTACAAATGTAACTAACAAATATTTAACAAAGGATATATCCGTAAGGGTCAGAGGGGTAGCCAGTTACCTCAAACAAGGTCAGATCACTTCCACCAGTTATGTTCCATACAATTCCAGTGGCCCTCTCTATACCAATATCTAGTAAGGGCGACTGGATAGCATTTAATGCAGCATCTCTTGCCCTCGTTTTCCCTTCAATACATAAAGAAGCTAGAGATAAATTTCAACGATACATGTAACCATGGACAATAATAATGTGCTCATCAGTTCTGACTAAGCAAAGGGAGGTATATGCCAATCAAAGGGTAATACATTCATATTTTCGTAAGTTAACAGAAAGTGATGTAAAAATGTGAAATTTTCTGATTGAAGAACATTAAAGCATATTCACCATCAACATGTGTGTTTCTCCATGAACTTTGAAGTGTGCATGACTCCTGAGAGTTAATTTTGCAACCTTCTTAATTGTTTTGTTTGGATTTCTTATGTCAAATAGTTTCATTGCAATGCCAGCTATCCTCTAAAACAACTTTGACTGTAAAATCCTTCAGTTATAGACATGCACACCATATGATACGCTAATATAACATTTGGTAGTCCTATATAATTTGATTATCACACCAAAATCTACATGTATTATGTTATAGTAAGCAAACTATAGGTTTCAGAAATATTATTTGGGTCAAATAGAAGATCTAGACTCAGGAGCAGTATTGCAACACCAACAGCAGTTTGCATACATACCAGTTGCAGTTCCTATCCCCATAAGTGAAGAACCTGCATTAGCCATTATAGCTCTAACATCGGCAAAGTCAACATTCACCAACCCGGGTATCTGCAATTAAATAACAAAATTAACAGGCATTTATAATTCAAAAAAATACACCTTCAGCTTTGAGCCATATGGGGAAAGTATTATCGGGACATTAACAAAAAATATATCAATTTAGTTAATACATAAACTAATGGTAACACAATTTTGAACGAACATAATAAAAAAATTCAACAACCAAATGTGGATCAGGGGACTACCGGATATGTCAACAAATAAAGACACAATCAAGGTTCTCTTTCTTTCATCCTTTTACCACTATACAATCAGAATTCGACGTGAAAAAACTAAACAAAGCAACAAAAGGGAGGTATGTGTTCATTTCTAAAGAAATTTATGATTCCATACCGTAATAATATCAGAAATGCCACGAACACCCTGTCGAAGAATATCATCAGCCAGATTGAATGCTTCAGTTACAGGGGTAGACTGAGATACTGCAGTAAGCAACTTGTCATTTGGAATAACTATCAGGGTATCAACATTGTCTCTTAAGGCTGCAATTCCTTCTTGTGCTTGAACTGCCCTCCGCCGTCCTTCAAACGAGAAAGGGGTTGTGACAATACCAACAGTTAGTATACCCATTGACTTTGTGATCCCAGCAATAACCGGAGCTGCACCAGTGCCAGTTCCTCCACCCATTCCAGCCTACATAAATAAGTTTTGATTTTCATATTTATCAAAATATACCAACGACTAACAATTTGGAATTGAAGCGTGTTTATTCCCAATTCTGAAAAATACACATAGGCATTGACTAAAAATCATAAAGACTAGAATTTCATACACATTTTAATAATTCGTCTTCTAAAATTCATAAGGAATACCACATAAAACTAATTTAAAAATGCATAGGTTTAAAAAAAAAATTATATTATACTCTAACAAGCTATATTTTGAAATTCAGTTCATCATAGTATTTGAAATTGCAAATCTCTTCCATTATACAGAAAAGCATAATTTTTATAATTTAAAATGACATCCTATGGAAATGATATTTCGATAGCAGATTTTAGATAAGTTGACAATCTAAGTGTAGTAATCTGTCATGAAATATACTCGAGTTTCAACAAATAAATGAGTGAAAGACAAGCCTTTTAACATAAAATGAGCTTCAAATTGAAGTGGAGATGCCAGCAACCTAGTTGTATGAGGACTGATGTACAAGGCAGTTTATAATTTTTACATAACAAAGTTATATTATTATGAGCGAAGCAGTTGTATATTTTAAGGAGTTTAATCAATTTTTATACATTAGACTTCTCATACTGTACATACATAAGCACGTGCCGGGGTTGATTTTAAGACTGAACATTGAAATGAATGAGATAAAAAGACTAACTTATAGTTCAGAACAATCTTGAATTCTAACATTTTGAAGAAATGCAACAAAACAAAAAAATGATTGACATGTGTAGACAGATAAACAATGCATGATAAAGTATAAAGGTATGATAATTCAGATCAAACACTTGAATACTACCATACCAAAGGCATGCAGAAAAGAGCACGGCTTCACAATAAGCCAAATAGAAATAGATAACCCCTTTGTGGAATATTTAGGCCTATTTCTCCCCACACTACACAATAGATTACCATTCCTACCAATCATGTATTACTCTATTCTACTCCGAGTCCTAAATTAATGGGAAAAAAATTACTTCAGTATTATAATAAAGCATATATATCATGTCTACACATGGTAATGTTCAGGAGTATGCAATGCACTAAATATAAAACTGTAATGTAGAGCAGCCATGATTGAAGGAAAGTGGTTGAACATACAGTAACAAAAACCATATCAGCTCCATAAACCGCCTCTTGTATCGACTCTTTACTTTCTTTAGCAGCATTCATACCAATCTCCGGGTTACCACCAGCACCAAGACCTCGTGTAAGCTCTTGACCAATTGGCAACCGGTTCTCAGAATTGACAGGCGACATTCTCATAGCCTGAACATCAGTATTAACAATCCAAAACTCCACACCATTCATGGAACTCTCAATCATACGATTCACAGCGTTCGACCCACCACCACCAACACCAATAACCTTAATCTTGGCTTCATTATAATTACTCGGAGTTAAAGTGTCTTCCAACTCTTCCATCACATCACCACCGGACGTATCCTTTCTCGGACGTGTAGAGTTATTCAATCCACTGCTTCCTTCACCTCTAAGCATAGAAATCTCAGGATGAAGATCCAAAAAAGGATCTTTGCTATGATGATAAGGACTGACACTGTGCGAATTCGGCAACCCTGACGACTTCACTTGAAACAAACCACACTTTCTGTTGTTAGCACTCGAAAATGCAAACTTATTTTCGTGAATTTTGACGAAACATGGTTTGTTAATGTGATGATTCTCTAGCAGTTTTCTTCCTCCATTAACAGCAAGTACCCCTGCTGAATTTCTCGAATTTGTAGGTGCAAAACATGAAGCCATTCTTACAGTATCCAAACTCATAAGTTGTAATTAATGTGTCAATTTGGGAAAAACAGAAATTCAAAGTTGAAAGATGCAATTCGGTTAGAATTGTTTCTACCAATAGTACCTGTTAATGAAAATAATAAGAATTAAGAATAATAACTGAGATATTATTTAGGGTAAGACAAAAATAATTAAGTAACTAAACAACTATGTTGTAGCTGGTAGAGAGTAAAGCGGAACAAACGATGACATAGTAATAATAAAGTTAAAAGCAGAAAATTGAAGAAGAGTAATGCGAATTGACAGAGAAAGAGGAAAAGGAAGAACCTGAGGAATGGATTGAAGATGATGTATGGGGAAAGTGAGAGTAACATTCGAGTGAGTGAGTGAGTGAGTGATGGTGGAACCAAAGAAAATGAGGGTTTTGTTACTTCACAATAAACACGCTCTATTTTCTTAGCTGTCCATTGTTCTTGATAACGAAATCACAAAATTATAATGTGGGGGTGACTCACGTTCTTTTCTTTCATTTTTATTTTTATTTCAATTTTACTCTTTATTTTATTTTTATCTTACACCAAGTCGTAAATACTCTTTCAAACTCACACTATATATATAATCGACATTCGTTCAGTTGGTATGAAATTGACAATAAAATTACTAAATCTTGAGATTTGTCTTAATTGAGGTTTCTACCATCTGTTTATTAATTTTTTTGAAAGAAATTGTGATGCATAAAAAGTGAGTTTTGTCTTTATGATATAACATTTTCATACATAAAAGTTTGAGATTGAATACATTACGATTCTATGAAGTGGAAACCTAATTAGTATGCTCGAGTTTTTCTTTTCATCTTTGCATAGGCAAAATATTGAATTTTATAATTAAGTAATTACACTCAAATAGTTAGATTAATGAGTTACACTAAATGACAAATCATTCAAGATAACCAGTTTGATTCATGCGTAGAATCATTTTTATTCACACTATACTTAATTCTAAATTACCAAAAATTGGTCGTATTAGAGGTTTTATATGTATTATATTGTTTTCTTGTCAAAAAATGTATTAACAAAAAAAGACTTGTAAGGTTTTATAAGTATTACCTTTTTACTTTTTATCAAATAGTTTAGTGATTATAAATTCACATCTTAAAAGAGAAATAAGTGAAATATTCGGAGGTTTAAACTTCAATCCCTACATGTATTATACAGTGTCCTTACGAACTGGGTTAAATTCACGGGAACGTTGCATAACCTTTTATCTATTAAAGTTATTACTATGATCAATTTTTAAGAACCTCTTATTAACTCCATTACTTTTTTTCCCCTAACTTTGTTCGGTATGTTCCTTTCAAGGAAAAATAATCTTATTTGAAGTGTATCAAAAACTAAGTATAAACATCTTTATTTTAAACTAGATTCAAACTTTTATCCGTCACATTAGTAGGAGTCTAATATATTCTTTTAGACAATTCCAGTTGATAATAACTTCTCGACTTTATTTTATGTGTTGGTAAAAAAAATATTCATTTTATTTTACATGTTAATAAGAAATGATTGGATGTTTGACAGAAAAAAAATAATCAAATTCAAATTTTTAAAAGTCAAAATCATACAAATAAAATCTTTAAAAATCAACTTATGTATATATATATTTTTTTTTTCTCATAGATTTTTTCCACTACAAATAATTTTATTTGTGGCATGTAAGACACAATATGTGAATACGTCTCTTGATCGTAAGTGTCAATGGCAATGTAGTGATTATGATTAGATTTGTTGTGGAGTGTCATATAATCCTACAGTGACAATGTCATGTCATTAATGATGACCAAATATTCGAAGGAAAAAAAACCTCAAAATTGAGGGAGGATATAAAATCCTAAAAATTACGAAACTAGGAGACCAATGACCTAATTTTAGAAATGCATAGATTGAAACTTTAATTAGGCAACATAAAAGATCAAAAATACATTTAAATCTTTATATTATTACACATATCTTGTTGTATAAATGTTTTCAAACTTCCCCTAAAAAAAACGTTGTTAGACTAATTAGTCGAGTGATTGACTAAACGCCCTCAAATGTGATTCTCTTTTGAATTTTAAATGATTATGAGAATGAATGAATTGTGTCCTTCAGTTGTGAGTTGCGTAATTTCCCCAGAGAGTGTTAAGTATTGTGTTTTTTATTCTTTTGAGGTACTAAACTAAAGATGCATAAGCAGAAAGATAAAGAATAAAAAATTGTGAAAAATAACGCGTTAGATTGGCTATGTGCGTTTGAGTAATTTGCACAATGTGGCACATATAGACAAAGTTAGTCATGGTGGGTAAAACACCGTGACCTATAAAATTTAACCTCAATTGACTATTTTTCGGTTTGTGTGTGATTCTTCATGTTGTTGGGTGTGCGTGGCACCACCACTGGCTCATTCCTCCTTGTCTTGTGACATTTCCATTCCTATTAATCCATACATGTGTTTGACTTATATCATGCCTCTATAAAGATACTTGTTTTGGTTAATGACTTTATAAACATGAAACATGGATAAAATGTTGAATAGTCAAGTTCCACGTGCCCTTTGACTTGCCCTGACATTTAAAAAACCTTTGTGAACTTTAGTGGACTTGAAAAAGATTCGCTCGTCTCATATTCACATACTTTTGATTCAGTTTATGAGATTCAACTAATCCTTGATTTGGCTAAACCTTAAGTCACAGATTTACCACATGAGTTTGCTATGTAGATTTTCTTCAAAAAGGAAGGATAAATGCCACAAATAACTAAAGTTTTATGAGATTACTAAGGGACTCTCGTGGTGGTCTTGTCAAAAGATTTTATTGTAAGCTCGTCACCTCCACCTTGATCAAATTATTTCTTAAACAAGTTATACTTTGGTTGCAAATGCGATTCTCAATCAATCTACTTTCATTACTCACCTAAAACATCTCTTAGAAGAGGTTATTATTCTCCTCGGTCTTTTAGATTGGTTTGCTTATACTTATCAATCAACTTTTATGTTGGCTAAATAGGGTTACGGGGCTCCTTCATTTATCGTAATTTTTTTAATGTCATCCTTATGTTGGATTGTAGGAGTTTTTCCATTCTCCATCTAATTAGTTAACGCAAGCCTCTGTGTCAAAACAAAATTCGCAAACTACGATACCGACTTACACAAACCAAATCGTAAAATTAGGGATATATTGAGAGGGAATGAATTCCCTGCCGTCATATTCTCTCCAATTTCTCAAGTATAAGGATCTACAGGACTACAACATTAATCATCTTATTTCTCCTAATTTCAACAATTTAATTTCCATACATTTATTTTTTCAATGACCGAGATTTCAGTGAACCCTGCGATCATGATAGGGATCTAGTATATATATGTTATAAATTGTGGCAAGATATTTCACATATATCATATTTTTATAGGTATTTCGAGATATTTGATTTGTTATTTTTCTGTTATGTTTTTAATTCATTTCTTCTTCCTAGCACGTGACATAGAACACGTTTTGAAGACCCACTCAATTTAACATTCCACACAGCCAAATTTTCCCGTCGTCTGAGGAGAGAGCCGCTTCTTCTTCATCCAGCTCTCTCTCTCTCTCTCTGATCGATTTCAATTTTTCTTTGCCGACCCTTTTATTATCCAAGTAAGCCCCTTCTAACTGTTATCTTTCGTCTAATCTTTTCCACTTTCATTTTAATTATTCAATTCAATGCTAACTTCACACCCTCTGCATAAAAAATTGGTAAAATCGTTATCTTTTTAATGACCCAGATACTAATTCACTCACATGATCTCATTCCCTTGTCATTTCATTGATAAAGTTATGATTTTTACTCAATTAATTAATTATTGTTATTTTATTTGGTAGGTTTTGACTTTTGATACACCAGACTCATTCTGATTGATATCTTGGTTGGTTCTGTTAGCTTTTGTTATTATGCAATGGATTGGAGACCCTTCCCGTTGAAGTGATTGGCATCATACTATCACTTTCTATTACTTTGTATAATCTCAGTCTCATGCTATTTCAATGATAAAGTTCTCATTTTTACGTTTTTTAATTGAGGATTTTGAAGCACTTTTTTCACCATCATTCAATCACAAATCATCATGACTTTTATAAGTTAGAATATGTTGAAAGTCAAACTTTTTTGATGATCGAACTGTTATAATGATTGAACCATTATGGTTAATTGAAGGTGTGAAAAGTCTTTATGCTATCCCGGACCGTGCGCAAGCGGAAGCTTTAGTGCACGGGTTGCCCTTTCTTTTTTATTCGTATTATTTTTAGTCAATTTGTACTCACATTGAGTTTATTCTAAGAATTTTTTGTAACGTTTTGATGAATTATACTGTTTTTGATTGAAATATAGGTTCTGTTAAATTATTTTACGCGATGGAGGATCTTCCTGTTGAAGTGGTCGGTATCATATTATCCCATCTTGGGTCTGCTAGGGATGTTCTGATTGCATCCTTAACTTGCAAGAAATGGAGAGAAGCTTGGCATACTCACCTCCAAACTCTTTCATTCAATACATCTGACTGGCCCCTATATCGCGAAATTTGCTCTAGTCACTTGGAAATGCTCATTACTTGTACACTTTTTCAAACCAAAGGATTGCAGCGCCTAACAATTTTCATGGATGATGAGCATGAGTTTTCTGTTACCCCTGTTATTGCTTGGCTTATGTATACAAGGGATTCATTGCGTGAGCTGCATTATAATGTGAGAACATCCCCTAATTTCAATATCATTGAGAAATGCAGCAGGAAAAAATTGGAAGTTTTGACCTTGGCTAGCAATCCTATCTCGGGTGTTGAGCCGAAGTATCATAAATTTCCTTGCTTAAAGTCGCTGTCGTTGAGTTTTGTTAGCATCTCAGCGTTGGATTTGAGTCTTCTGCTTTCTGCTTGTCCGAAACTTGAAACCTTGTCTATTGTTTGTCCAGAAATTGCTATGTCAGATTCAGAGGCTTCAATAGAGCTTAGCAGCTCTTCTTTGAAGGATTTCTTTGTCGAGTCATATAGTTTTGATAAACTTATATTAGTGGCGGATATGCTCGAGAATCTGCATCTGAAAGATTGTTCCTTTGATGCTTTTGAATTGATCAATAAGGGAACATTGAAAATATTGAAGCTTGATGATGTTAGTGTCATTCATCTTGACATTGGAGATAATACAGAAAACCTTGAGATCGTAGATGTGTGTAACTTCATATTTATGTGGCAAAATTTTTATAATATGATCTCAAAAGCGTCAAAGTTAAAAAAGCTTCGGCTGTGGAGTGTTGTTTTTGACGACGAGGATGACGTTGTTGATATAGAGACCATATCTGTTTGTTTTCCTAGATTGACGCACCTTTCCTTAAGCTATGACTTGAAAGATGGAGTGCTTCATTATGGCTTGCAAGGGTTGTCTTTTCTGATGAATGTGGTTGTGTTAGAACTTGGATGGACTACAATCAGTGATCTTTTCTCAGTTTGGGTAGCTGGACTTTTGGAAGGATGTCCTAATCTAAAAAAGATGGTCATTTATGGCTATGTTGCTGAGATCAAAACACATGAAGAGTGTCAAACTTTTACCAAATTCACTGAATTCATGATTCAACTAGGAAGAAAATATAGTCATATAAAGTTTGAGTTTGAATATGAGTAGGAGGTTCAGCCACATGCATTCGTTGCTGTCAAAGTATTGGTTTGTTCTCATCCGGCGAGACAGACAAGAAGGTACTTTCATGTTCCATGATTTTCTTGTGTCGTTTTCCTCAAGCATTGCTCAGGTGTAAAGTAAGAGATTCTTTGTAATGTAGAGATTTCTGTTTTTTTTTTGTTGTTGTTGTTGTTTATCTTTAACTACACCCTTCGATCTATATTTCGAAATACCAATATAACACCATCGCAACCTAAGGATTTAAATTGGGGTCGCGTTGTGGTCCTAAATATTGTGGAGGGATCTTAATCAAACAGTTTGGTTCAACCTTAATTGCATTTGATTTACAATTGTGGAGACATCAAAGTAGCTATGCTAAATATTGTGGATGATCATAGATAGTCAAATAGTTTGATTCGACCTTGCTTCGACATTAATTGCAGTCACTTTACGATTGTGGAGACAAAATTATGATGTTGCGGTCTAGATTGCGCCGTTCTCCATTTTTTAAAATCCTTCCACAATCCTTCATTTTATAGTTTATTCTGTGTCAAAGGAAAAGGGGGCTAGGGCTTATGAGCTGTTGATTTTCACGTTGCTTTTTATCTTTTGATGTTTTAGCTCTTGACACAGGTCTTAAGGAATAATTAATGTATAGAAATATTTGTATGTTTTGGACTATAATGTCCTTATTTATCATTAAATTCACATGTGATGAGCCAAAGGTCACAACTCTTTTAATAGTATGGTGTGTTTTTCAACAAGGGTAAACTTGAGAAAACATTAAATATACTAAAACATCAAATATTTTGGAATATAGTTGAAGTTTTAAAACATCAAAAGAAAAAAAAAATGGAGGGAGTATTAACTTCCGTTTTATCTATCAATGACGTCCATCGACATTGAAACTTAAACTCACTCGCTATGAAATATGAATTGAATATTTACCAAGTCTATAAGTGTGTATTTGTTTCTCTTCCAAAGGTGCCAATATTGATTCTGAAGATATATAATTAATTCTAACATGCTTAATTGTTTTGAAGTAGAGTTGATTTTGCTTCATTGATTTTTACATACAAATTTAAAGTTCAACTCATTATTAGATGAATATATCCAAACATAAGTCACTTTATCTTCAATACGCTTAAAATCAGAATCAATTCACTCAATTTGTTTATCACTGCAGAACCATTCATGCACAAACTAAATTACTAACTAGGTCAATCCTCGTAAGCCAATCCACTGTGACTTGAGTCTATTATAGGCTAGTACTGCATTGCACATGTTTGCTGTTTTTATTTCACATTTTCCTTTCCTAAACATGGCCATGGTTTTTAATTCACGACAGTAGAGCATTGAAAGCCGCTATCAACCACATGAAACGATTCAGCGGTCTTTTACTCGTGAAAAGTGTCTGTGAATACAAAGAGGGGCATAGATAACATGTGCATATGTACATATTACACTTGATACTTAACCAAAAGCCGAGAAAGGTATATACATTAAATAACATGTACACATGAAATAAGTAAAATATTCATATCGATTTAAAGTTATAGAGGAAAAATAAACTTTACTTGGACTCTACTATGGTCTATTGTCACTAACCTGGTGCATGCGCTTGTTTTTAGCATTTCAGCTTTTTACACACAGACACACGTTTACATACACCATTGCTTCAAAATGATGAAGATATGGTAGTTTTTTATTTTATTTTAAAAAGGGTAACATAAAGTGTATTATATGAAAAAAGGTATTCATCTTTCCAATGTGAACTCAGTTGCACTAAAACACATGTTATCCAACATACCATTCATGGCTGGTACTTCATTTTAAAAATTAGAATAATTCTGGCAATTAATTAAGAAAATCATCTCTACTTCAGTTGCATGAATGCCATTCATAGCTGGTACTATATTGTAAACAAAAATAATTCACACACATAGCAAGGTGATTTCAAACATTAACTACTATATAATGTACAAATTTGAGTAGCTAGTTATATCATTTGAAAAGAGTCATCCATATTTGATGATTCAATCCTTGCAAACAGTGGAAAATTTGCTCTCCAACAAAATCCACATCACCATTCCTTTGTTTTTTTTTTCCCTTTCTTTTTGACTGCTTTTGACTTTAATATATTCTTCTTGGTTCTTGACCTGCATCATGTGCACTTTTCTCAGTTTAACTACACAAGAAGATGCACTTATGCATCAAGGATTTCACTCTTTACCATTTGATGTTTTCTTCACAGATGACAACTTGTATTCCTTCTTAAGCCTCTCAGTTTCTCTTTTGCTTTCTGAGCTTTGGTTTGAACTCTCACGTTTGTTTCCTCTAAACACTGCATGAGGTAATCATAAGACAGTAATTTAGTTTTGATTTCAATCCATTTGATTCAAAATAAAAGGAGTTTTAATGTCTCTAAATTTTCTGTGGCTAATTATAGTTTAGACCATCATTGATTACCTGTTGTCTTCTTCTCCTCTCGAGTTCAGCCTGAAGAATAAAAGCACCAAGATCCTTGTCAGTATAATTGAATCACTAAAGAAAAACTATCAAATATTTTGTAAAAGTTCATGTTGTTTGGCAGTACCAGTGCCTGTTTCAGTTGAGAATTCTCTTCTCTTAATTGATTCAGTTCTGCTTCTAATTCAACTGTATAGGCCTGCAAAAGCAAGAAAGAAAAATGTGTCACAATGGAATCACATTAACAATATAATGGCAAATATTAAACTAGATTAAACATACTATTTCTATTTAGATGCAAAAAGTTGATAAAAAATTGATATATCACCAATTCTTCTTGAACTAATGTTACCTTCAATAGTATATAAATATAATGTTGTATTATCTTGATCATATACACATAAGAATTTCAAATAATTCATACATTTGTGGATACATAATTTTAGATTAAAGTATAAAATAATTGGTTAAAATTTCAGGAACCTGTTTTCTGGCTCTAGACCTTGCTGCTGACTCTCTATTCTTGATCATCCTCCTCTGCCTTCTCTCCACCACCCTTTCAACAGGACCATCAACCATCCTCTTTCTTCCTCTTAAACCATTCATGTCAATCCCAAAGTGACCGCCTGAGTTTTCGTTCCCAATCCCATCCGATGAAACCGGACTAACCGGTCCTCCCATTCCCATGTTCTGTGCCACTGCCACGCCATAACCACCCGCTCCTCCATTCACCACTCTCCCTCCGTAACAAACCGCTGGCGGCGGTGGAGGATACCCCGTACCTATACCATCCCTCGTCTTACTATTCCCAACATACCCAGAACCTGAAGGCTCTCCAACTCCACCTCCCTGTGCCACCGTTTGGTATGGCGGCACAACCACATTCAGATTCCCACCGCCGCCGCCAATAGCAAATGAAGCAGCCTGAGCCATTGTAGAGTTGTTGTTAGGATACACTGTGGCGTAATGCTGCTGCGGCCGGTGAGATGAAACCGCTGCTGCGGCAGGTGGCGGTGCTATGGCAACCGGCATACCAGACTGTTGTTCCCTAACTACCCCTGCTTTAACCAAGAAATCCTCCAATGTCATCTCGCCAAAAGTCGGCTGTCGAGGGGTAGACTCGGTATTTTGAGCAACATTGTTGATGTTGTGATGGTTCTGTTGCTCTTTGTGTATCTCAGACCAAACTTGTTCCACAGTTTTCCTGCAGAGAGGCGCAGGAATCGATAACGAATTTTGGCGAGGAAGACTTACCTGTTTGCTAATCCCTTTCTGAGCTGCAGACAAGTTATTATTATTGCTGTTATTATTGTTGGAAGCAGCTTGTTGTTGGTTTTCTTCGGCATTCCAAATACTACTTAGAAACTCATCCATGTTCATGGACCCAAAATTCTTGCCGCTGTCACAGAGGCTGTGTTGGAACTCGTCGAGGGTGAGTGAGTATATGGATGACGATTGTCTTCCGAGCGATGAAGAAATGACATTGTTGACGTCATTCCTGATCGCTTCTTCTCCTTCCCTCTGCAATGATTCTACCTCCCCTTGTTGCCAATTCATCTCACCTTCTCTTACCACCATATTCTTCTGCTTGTCTTGTGTTTAGCACTGCACCAGCCATTATATTTGTCAACACTCGAAACAAAAAAAGCACATAAACAACATAATTATTAGATTAACAATACAATGTAATATGAGAAAACCTTTTAACACATCAATAATTTCTAATCAAAATTGAGAATGTAACGATTCTAATCAATGCAAAGTTGATCAAACAAAAAATAAAAAACTTTGTTAACGACAAATAAGTCAATAAGCTTTTTGTTTCTTGTTTTATAAAAGAAAATTAACAAAGAACCTTAAACAAATGTTAGATTCCTTTGTCTCTTTCAAAAAAAAAAAAGTAAGATGCCTTTGTCAACGTATGAAAAAATGGACTGCTTCATGACAATAATACTACAATACAGTAATACAACCAATTTGCTTATGTCATGTATTTAATAAGGACTTATAATATGCTGAGAAATTGTTGAGGGTGTATTGAGTAATGTTGAAATTGTAAATTTTAATTTCTTTTTTGTGGATGATTTATTTATTTTTTATAACTAAAAGACATCAAAATTAGAGCAAGTCTCAAGGTTGAAAGAGCGTTTATAGAAAATACTTACAAATTATCCACCAACAAAATTCTTACATTGACAATAAAAATTGAACTCACGCCCTTACGGTGTCTGAGCCAACTAGACCAACTTTTGTTGGCCATGAGGACCAATACGAATTTAAAATAATTTTATAAAGTGTATAAATAAATAGTTTTTTATGAGAGTTTTAAATATGTATAATTATTTTGGGGTGGGGCTACACCTTATGTCACACTCAATTCATTTTCCTTCTAAAAAAAAATAAAAAAATCAGTGTCAATAAGTTGGATTATTTTTTTTCTCCCCTCCAACTCCTCTATTATTTGGGTGCATTTCAAGATGCCTCTAATTCTAATTTAGATTATTTAATATTATCCAAACATGATCAATTGTTGGTCTTGATTCTCGAGTTCACTGAATTTCACATAGAAAATCCAATATTTGATCAGAACCCAGCTCAAAAGTAAGCAAGCAGAAAACTGCACCACCATCGCTCTATGAATGAATAATTGAATATCGAAGCAACTACTACTTTTATTATTCGCTACAAAAGAGTGCTTCAGTGCAAAGAAATTTTTTTCACACTTCAGATCTATTTATGGCAAAATATTATTTAATAAATAATTAAGAAAGACCAGTATTTTTTTATTTTAAAAAACGTAATTTACTTGGGATAATATTAAATTTTATCAAATTAATTTGGAAGGAAAGAAACAACAGGTTGTTTAAAGGTAAAGAAAGCCCCGTTTTTCAGGTGGTTGATAGGATTAAGTCCATCTCCTATATGTGGTTGAAGGCGAAGCACATTACTATTCTTTCCTTCAATTTGCATGGCTGGTGGCTTAGTCCGTTCACCATATTGGGCATAGGCTAATAATTTATTTCCTTTTGTTCCTCTTTTTTCCTGATTTTGTTTCCCTTTCTAAATATTGTTTAGACCTTGCTGTTTTTCCTTGACACTCCTTGTGCTGGGAATAACGCTTTTATGCGGTAATATATTTCATTTTAGCCTCTTCAATTTTTTTTTATCAAATTAAATAAATTTTTCTGCGAAAAATGTTTTTTTATATAATTATAGGTTGACAATTCTTAGGCAGATAAAGTTGATTTACTCTTCCAACTTATTTTTCTACACTCTTCATTAAGTAGAAGAACATATCAAATTCAATCAAAAGCACTTGATCCTATAGCTACCTTATAACTTGAATTTTATTATAGAGAATAAAAAGATTCTATATTCACATGCATTAAAAAAACAAGGGTTGTTTTTGGATGATCGGTTGATAAACTATAATAAATTAAGTTGTGAGGAATATTTGGTGGGTAGAAAAGGATTGATGTTGTACACAAAAGGAAAAGAATGTTGCCTCATTTGGAAATGATTTGGTGGCCAAATGAAGGAAGAGATATAATAAATTAAAGGGAAATGCTAACCGGTGCTCCCGGGGCACTGATTAAGGATACTAAAAAAGGAAATTATATAGTAATTATTGCATTGAAAACTGTATAATTAATCCATAAATAAGTCAACAAAGTTTCTTTTTATGGTAATAAATTCCTTTTTTTTATGCTTAACCAATGCCCCGGAGCACCGGTTAGCATGACCCTAAATTAAATTAATCTATAATAACAAAATATCATATTAATTTAACTATCTACCAAATAAATAAGGATATTGATAGATGCAGCGAGAGAATTATCACGAAAATATCCCGATGTTATAATTCCTCAACACCTTTCCTTACCTTTCCATAATTATATCCCATTACCTCCCTTGATTTCCGACCAATAACAAATTTAATTGGCTTAAAACTTTTCTTATCAATTCTAGATAAAAACTCTCTAGATAAATAGCATTGCTCAATGAATAAAAAATGCATATTTAGCCATAAAAGAGAAGCATTATTCTCTAAACTACAAAACTCAAAACTCTAATGCTAGCACTAATTAACGTTCAAAATTATAGGCAATCCCGTGAAATCAAACCAAAAAGGTTCAAGAATTTGAATGATTAATGAGTTCGATCAAATCTATCGAAAAGACCCGAGTACGAGGCTATTTCCTTTGAAATCAAAGTGTTAAGACAAAAAGAAAATACAAATTGACCACAAAGCTTCATGCATATAACAAAATATAGAGAAATAGTATAGATACCTGGAAATGCAAGTTGAAATGTTAAGCTCCTTTCCTTTAGTCTCAATGTGAAAAAGTTTTAAAGCTTACTTAAGATAGTGAGGCTGAATAGTGAGCAAAGAGTGTGCTAAAATTATATAAAAGATTTTTCAGAAACGAAAGACCTACATATATAAGGATCGATGTGCTAAAAATTTAGTAACTATCTTCGTCCATTTCGTCTAAGGGTACCCCACAAAATAAGGCATTGAAATGAATAAAAAGAATGGATGAAAGGCCGCAATAGACAGAAGAAAATTCAGAGGGCAAGTTCCCAAGTTAAATCGCATAATTTGCCACGTATAGGGCAAGTGTCATCTCTACAAACCCGTTTGGTTGCAGACATATTTTTAGCACAACACGTATCATCTCTATATTTTTTATTTTCTAAATAAATAAACAAAACAGTCCTATTATGTATTATTTGGACCCTATATTTTATTTTTGTTTTTTGATGTAATCCTTTTTGAAACACTTTAAACTCTATATTTTATTAATTGTCTATATTTTTGTTAAAAAAGACACAACAAAACTATCTCGGAGAGGAAAAATGCTTCACTTCATTTTATCAATAATAAAATATTGAAAACATCTAATTTAATCTTTTAAAATATAAAGAGTAATAGTTAGTTTGCTCCATAATTCCATGTATCGAAATTTTAAAATAGTTTCTGATTGTATACTTTGTTAGTTAAAATAGTTCTTGACATTAAAATACTTTGTTAATATTACCATATTAGTCCTTCAACATACTTATTTATTGTCATATCAATCATTATAAACATTTTTTTTGTCATTTAAGTCTATATATGAAAAGAGTTATTATGAGTATTGAGATATTATTTTAGCATCAAAGATTATTTTGACTAACAAAGTACATAATCAGAGACTATTTAAAGTTTTGATACATTAAAAAACTATTGTGATCGCTCTTTACACATTTAAAGACCAAAATGATCAAAATATAATGTTAGCACCAAGGATAAGTGTATATTGTATATGTCGCTGCTCTTGTTAAGGTTTGAGCGACCATATTTATTTTCCGTCTAGAGAAGTCAATATAAGGGATTTTAAAATTATACAAAATTATGTTTGCGGTAATTAAGTTTGATCTTATTTTAAATTGATATTTCAAAAAGAAATTCTTCTTAAAGTGATCATTTCTATTACATTTTGTTTATGTTGTGTGCAAGTGTGAGCTATATGTCCCACATCATCAGATATAAAAGCAGAGATTGAACACCTTATAAGTAAGAGGACCCATAAACCCATTGTCTTAAGGTTTTGGGTAAGAGTATGACGTCTCTCTTGCAACTGTGGTTGTTCTAGCCTCGATTTGGACGGTCCCCCTGACTCCCCCAGTGACCCAACAGTGGTATCAGAGCCCCGTTCGACGAAGGGCACGATCGGGACAGCCGGTCCGTTTGCGCAGAAAGCAGCAACATCGGTAAAAGTAGTGTCGGTCCGTTTGCGGAGAAACCAGCAACGACGATACAAGCAAGTAAAAGTTTCCGCTTGAAGGGGGAGCATGCTGAATAGATGGAGTCACACTTGATGGGAAGTGTTGTGTGCAAGTGTGAGTTATATGTCCCACATCGGATAGAAAAACAAAGGTTGAACACCTTATTATAAGTAAGAGGACCCATAAACCTACTGCTTTAAGGTTTTGGGTAAGAGTGTGGCGTCTCTCTTACAAGTGTGGTTGTTCTAGCCTTAATGTGGACGGTCCCCCTAGCTCCCCAGCAACAATTTATGTTGTTAGCTTTTAAGCTATGTTCATATTTTATTATTGGTCTAATTTATGTTATATTTTGTGATTGTTTGATCGATAATTTTTATTTCACAATAGAGATAAACGACAATCAAATATTTATTTATCACACCTCATATTAGAGATGAATTACTCACCGTTTTAGGTTGATGAGGTTTTCAGATTTAGAAGTTTAGATTAGATTTAAAGAATAAGAAATGAACGGAGAAAGGAAAGGGATACTTTTGTTAAAAAAAAAAGAAGGAAAGAGATACATGACATGTTTAGAAGTCTAAAACGAACATTGAAATAATCACACATCAATTCGATACTAGGAAGCAAGCAACCATATCTATTTGTTAAATAATCTTGAGGGAGGTGTTACAACTTGTTAGCTGTTAGTTACTAGAATATTAATTATGTCAGTTAATTGGTTAAATTTGACGTTGTGTCTGTCTTAATTTTGTTCAAATCACGACATGCTTCTTTTTTTAGACAATAAATTACAACATGCTTAGCTTGTGATACTTTCATATCTTTATTTCCTTCTTTAGTTTTAAGGTAACAGTCTTGATTTTTCAAATCATTCATATACATATAATATGTATGTATATGTACTAAGTCAGAAGTTCAAAAGAATACATTCACCTATATATGTAGAATTTAAACGCCAATCAGTTGGAATCTCTGCATAGGCCCATTAATTAGTATTCAAGCATATGATTGATCGGTGTATTAATCAAAAGTTCAAACTAATATAATGGAGATAATATGTTGACAAGAACTAATTCTACTCAAATCCTCAATAGTTGTATAAAATCTATTTCTTAACTTTATTGGCATGATGTGCGACTTCTTTCTGTTCTATTGGGTCTAGTTGGAACCAAATTAAATCGCCTCCTCCTCCATGTAAACGTGCTCCTGAATGACTTTTATTGGTATGAAACTAGTAGTCCCTTGCATTCCATTAAGTAGGGACAAACTTGTGAGGAAGAATCACAATTCAATATATTTTTTTCCAACTTATGTATGGGCATTTGCTTTGTGCTTCAGACTTAATAATTAGAAGAATAATTTTCTTATCTTACTACAAATAGTTTGTGAATATAATCAAAAATATGTATTGGAAAATAGTTTTATGGTTTAGTTTCATTTTGGGCCTAGTTCTTTTCTTTCATTCTTTTTTATCTGACTATTACTTTTTTTCTCTCTATCCATTTCTCGGCGTCCTATATTATTATTTTTTTCAAAAATGTCTTTTAGATTTTTGAATTATAAATCCAAATTGAGTTTTTCCTTTGCTATGGGATGAAAAAAAAAAAGAGTTTTTCACCAATTTAGATTTTATAATCCGAAAACCTCAAAAAATAGAGCGCGTTACTTGAATTTTTTAGAGTATAGAATCCGAACACCCCCTAAACACCCTTTTTCAAGGGAAAAAACAGTTAGGATTATATAATCTGAACTGTATCAACATAAATTTTGAACATGTTTGTAATATGGATAGTCATTTTAAGGACAATATTAATCTTCCTTACTCCCATGGATAGTCATTTTAGGTCATTGTTAGTCGTTTATATAATCATGTTGATACATTTTAGATCATTGTTAGTCGTTTATATAATCATGTTGATCATTTTTCACCAATTCGAATTTTAAAATCCGAATAGCACAAGAGCATTTTTGAAAAAAAGCATAGGACGCGTGAGAATGATATAGGGTGAGAAAAGTTATTGTATTTTTCTTTTTTCTTTTTTTAACAACCTAGTCCCTTCTTTTATTATTTTTGATAAAAGAAAGACCAAAGAATATTCGCTTGTTATTTTTTTTTTCTTCTTGTATAGCATTCCCTATATTTTTTTGTTGAGGCAAGCATTCGCTTGTTAATTGGCATCAATGACTTTTGCTTATGTTAAAACAGAAAAGGGCTAAACATGGGCAGCTTCTAGCATTTTCATCAAAAAGATATTGAAACTTTAGCCAAAAAATAAAGAGAAATGTAAGTACATAATCTAAATTTGGACAAATAGATGTCAACTTATACCAAAATCAGCCGATTATTAAGGGTTCGATTAATTCCATCAAATTTTAGAATCGTTGTCCCTACATATTGCACATAAAATAACTTCTAATTCAACTAACAAAAATAACACATTTCATGTTTGTAAGAAAATGTGTTTCTAAATGTTAAAATTACAAATTAAAAAAGAAAATTGCTTCCTTCAAAAAAAAAGAAAGGAAAATTGCTAACAAATCTCCTCGTAAAAAATAATTAAGGGGGTATTGGTTTAACTAATAGATTATTATCTTCTAAATAACATACAAGTAAAAATAAAAAATATTAATGAATTTTTTAATTTTGAAAAATAGTAAAAATTAAGCATTAATCCATTTTTGTCCATAAAACTATATATATTTTCTTGTTTTACTTAGAAAAAAATATTGTTTAAAATCCCTGATTTTCTTACACTCGTTATTTTGCTTTAATTACTGTAATATTTTATTCATATTTTTGTCATGATAATGCGTCGAATATCTTTTTTTAAATCAGTAGCCAGAAATTTATCTCTTAAAGGTGAATAAATGGGGTTCGAGGTTTAAACCCCGGCCCCGACACCAACATATTATAAAAAAAAGGATGTTAACATTTTTACGTTTAAAAAGTTATTAACAGTTTGGTTACCCTTAGAAGATACACTCTCTGGTCACTATTATAAGCCAAAAATTGACTTTTTTTAGATTCTTTCAAATAAATGATGTATGTAATTTATATTAAAAATGAATCTAAAAGATAAATTTTTGCTTATAATAGTGACTCGAAAGTGTAAGTTAATAAAATTATTTTTATTTTACATAGACTAATAGTTCGATATGATAACAAATATTAAGAACAAAAACAAAATAGTGTGCTACGGGATTATCAAGGACTAAGAAGTATAGAATTCAATTCTTGTCGCTCAAATTCTCCATTCTCCTAACATAACATCCTCTAACTTGTTAATGGCCCTTGGCCTACCTATCGTTGCTCGCCTTTGGACCGATGTTTGGGTAGGAAACATTGCTCTTATGTGCTTATTCCCTTCACCTTTTCTCATATTCGATCATAAACACCAGGTCGTGGGAAATTTAGGTTTTTAGGAAGGTAAGAGGTAGATTTGAATGCTATCTCGGAGGAGACCTCCTTTTATTCGGGATCAACTTTTGTTGGAAGATTTGACGAACTTCATTGGTGGTGCAATCTTGACTCCTAGGAGCAAAAGGTGGTCTTGGGTGAACGATCCTTCCGATCATTTATATGTTCGTTATACTCGTGAAATTTTGATATATAAGACTCTTTGGGCGTGTTTGATTTGTTAAAAAATGAAGGACATGACATGTCATGACAACTCAAGTTGTACAGTATTTGATTTGTTAAACTGTTTTAGAGACATGACGAACGGGAGGCAAAAGACCAAACAAAAACAAAAATTCTTGTTGCTTACCAAACCACATCATAACTTTTTGTCTCATGTACAAGTTGTTTAAAATATTAAAATAACATTTTGTCCACCACAAATCGTATAAGATCAAAAATTATTCAATACCATAAAAATTTGTCTTGTATTGTTCTGCCTTGTGTTGTGTCGTTTTATCTTTTGTGTTGTTCAACTTACTTTCATTTTCTCTAATAAATAGGTGAATGTTGAGCAATCGGTAGATTAAATTAAAATTTCCTGTTGGAAGTGATTTTTAGCTAAATCTCATGGATCTTCATTTACTTTTTACAAGATCCTTTCTCGTTGAGATAATTGTGATGATTCTTTCTCTCTTGAACCCGATTTTCGGTGCCCGTTGTATTTTGGTTTTGTTTTCATTTGCACCGTTTTATTGTAATTTTCTCTATTTGCATATATTTCATTTGCCATAAAAAAAGTTGCGACGGCTAATAGTAGAATTTGTTAGCACTAAAGCAAAGCATGCACACACGCAACCCCATTTCTCAACAAAGGAATACAAAAGGAACATAAAAACATACTCTTTCCATAACTCATAGTAACATTTTATTTTAAGCAAAGGAATGAGGAGCAGAATGGTTTATAGTAAAAGGAGAGCTCCACCATCTTGTTTTGTTACCAATCTTGGAACTTGGTTTGAATCTTAGTTTTATTCTGAAATGACACTTGGGCACTCACACATTATGGTTTGTAGTGTCATAATACGTAGTATGTATTTAGTCTTGAACATTTGTGGTGGGGTGGAGTTCCTTTAATTTATGCGCCCTGTTCCTCAAGATATTCTTCCAACAAAATTAAAATAAAGACACTATGAAGGAAAGAAAGAAGAATCACACCACATAAACAAGAAATTGAATTTTGGGTTTATGCAATTAAGGAAGGTTCTCTACGCAAGTCATTCAACAAAAATGTCTCCACGTCCATGGTACTAAACATTTTTCCTTATATGCTAAAGAACATGGTAAATGTGGTACGTTCAAGAAACAAAAGCATTTCCTGGAATTTTTGCCTTTTATAATATACTTTTTTTAGTCGTATAGTTTAATATTGTTACGAAAAAAGAAAATTAGCACTATAGTTTAATAAAACACTGACAACTTGCAAAGGAAGGACCCACACAAAGCTTTTTCTGACCTGTTTGAGTGAGCTGGGAAGAAAACTGGGTTTTATTGGTCGACACATTCATTTGATCAGGTTTACAGCCAATCAAGAACTGATTCCGAGTGACCCGTCACGGGCATCAATTCAGTGTTAATTGGAACAGTAACAATTAAATGTAACACATGCAGTATATAATTTGATCTTCTTTAGGTAGAAATGATCTTAAAAAAACTTCAAAAATAAATCAGATTAAATATGCTTTTAATTATATCTATTTTTTTTTTAATCCTCCGATTTTTAGAGATAGACTACCCAAAAATTGTTTCACTCGATTTTTTTTTAAATAATTCGTTATTTGGTGAATCTCATTATCCACTTTAGTTCAATTATTTGTTTGGTGTAACTCATTAATCATTAACTAACTACACACAATTAATTGTGTCTAGTAGATAATAATGATTTAGACACGGTACCTTGTTATACTCGGTCACCATTCATTAAATCTAGTTATATATAAGTATTTAAAATATGTTAACCATCAAATTATTGCCAAAATTTGATGTCAAATTATGTATCAAAATGGCTAATTAGCAGATACTTAATCAGGTTTGAATTTGGGTCATCATATTTCCGCTCTTTGTATGTTGATTTTATTATGTGTTGACCACTAAAACAATAGAAAAGAGAAAGAGAAAGGGACATAAATCGATTCATTAATTTCCTAATTGGTGTTGGATAAAAATACATGTTCGGAAAGGTCAATCCCTTAGAGTTTTACATTGGATGAGAGATGACATGAACGTATGTTTATAAGAGGGAGTGAACTCACCTTACAAGTCAGTTTTGTAAGGTTAAGTTAGACCCGACCTAAATTATAAGATGATATTAAAGTATATCCAAAATCCTTTGGGTCAAATGCTATCAGGTTTCTGCTATCAGTCCACTTGAATCACACTCCATATATATGGTTTTGGACGTGAGAGGGTGTTTCAAGTGTCTCACGTTAAATAAGAGATGACAGACATATATTTATAAATGTAGATAATTCTTACTTTACAAACTAGTTTTGTAAGGTTGAGATACACCCAACCAAAATAGTTAGATAATCTCTCTTTAAGTTAATCATGTGTTTTACTTCATGAATAGTCTCCACCATGTGCATATACCTTATTAGAAGGGAAAAAAAATCATATGATATCTGGTCAATTGTTATTTTTAAAAGAAAAAAATCAATAGTAATCAATTTATGGAGTTTTCATCCGTTTGTTATAATTTAAACAAAAAATCTATCCATTCATGTATATAAACCGTTTCAAATTATAATATTTTTTAGTATAAGTTCTCTTAAATCTTTTTTTGTGCATGACTTGCAAACATATTATGACTAACAAATCCAAAATAACTTATGTTCTTCTTATTGTAAAAAAAACTCATAATTTTCTAAAGTTTTTTCAAGAATATCTATAAAATATTAAAATGTTTTAGATTATACCCAATTTGCCAGGAATTATTCCCCATTGCGTACGTGTACGTGTAGGGGTGAGACAGAGAGGAAAAGGGGTTTGATTTGTCATCTAATGTAACATGACTAACATGAAACATTCCTGAGGGACTAGCTAGTTGAAATGAACAGAACCAAACCAATATCAAGAGTGGTGGGAGCACCTGAACCTGTATTTTTACACCCTATAGAATCCTTCTTTTCTATAGATCTAATTAAATTATATGTTGCATGTAACATATTTAAAATGGGAAAAAATAACACTTAACCTTGAAAGATACTTTTAAGACAATATAAATAAGAAGCTCAACATAACTCCTTTCCTCAACAAGAAGAATTATCTGAATTGTACTCTTAAGTTTCCACTCAACTTTCTTTTCTCTTTTTCACTCTTTTGTGAAATGGCAAGAATGTCTCAAGAACCACTCATTGTTGGAAGAGTGATAGGAGAAGTTCTTGATTCCTTTACCACAAGCATGAAAATGACTGTGAGTTACAACAAGAAGCAAGTCTTCAATGGCCATGAGTTTTTCCCTTCCGCTATCAACACCAAACCCAAAGTTGAAATTGATGGTGGTGACATGAGGTCCTTCTATACACTGGTATACATATATATATTTGAATAATCTCACGTTTATTCTCTATATTTTGTTGTTTTCTATTATCAGACATACTCATACAAAAACACTATGTGTCTGTCCCCAAAGGAATAGCCGAGTAGTTTGAGTTGGAACATCGAAGTATTTATATACAGGGTTCAGAGTTCAATCTCCGCTAAAAATATTTCACCTTGTTGGATATATAGTTAGAGATATGTTTAATTAGTTTCATATTGTTTAATCTCTCACAACATCCTCTCTCTAACAAACTAACAACTATCATTTGCCTATAAAAAAAATTAAAAATTATTGTGTGTGCGCTTTATTGGAATGGTATTGACAAAACCTAACTCATTGAGCTAATATATACATATTTGGTTGGTGTAGGTGATGACAGACCCTGATGTTCCAGGCCCTAGCGATCCTTATCTAAGAGAACACTTGCACTGGTAAATATAATATATAATGAGATATAGTCCCATATATCTAGAAATTAACCATTCATTTTGTTTGATTAAATTCTGTTGTATTTATTTAATACAGGATTGTGACAGATATTCCTGGAACAACAGATGCTACATTTGGTAGGTATTTTAATGGTTGAAAAATGTCTATATATATATATATATATATATATATGTGATGAGAGAGAATATAATGACATATTGAAACTGTAACACACACAGGGAAAGAAGTAGTGAGCTATGAAATACCAAAGCCAAATATAGGGATACACAGGTTTGTGTTTGTTTTGTTCAAACAAAAAACCAGAGAATCAGTGACAGCATCACCATCTTCAAGGGATTACTTCAACACTCGCAATTTTGCTTCACAGAATGATCTTGGTCTCCCTGTTGCTGCTGTTTACTTCAATGCTCAGAGAGAAACCGCTGCAAGAAGACGCTAGCTACCTAGCCATAGCACCACCTATAGCTTGAAAGCATATAATTAATTATTAAATAAAGGCTAAATATTAATTATATACTATATAGTATATGTTATAACCTGGTTTGCTTTAATCTGATTAGATGAAGAGAGTTTCTTTAGTTCTAGAAACTCTGTGTTTTCACGTACGTGTGTCGCAGAAAGGGAATCATTTCTGTTTTGCTAGCTTGCTATACTGTCCATTGGATAAATATTATTGTACTGTTTCTTGGTTATGTGTCGTATGTATGTGTATCAAAGTAGTAATCTTTTATCTTGTCTTATTATACATATCAAGAAATAAAACTTGTTTTTACTTTTATTACTTTAATTAGTTAGGGTTTCGTTTACAAGTTTATGTTTTCAGTCATGACTCATGACTATACATCTTAATCCAATTAATTATACAATAAAAAATATTACTATTTTAGAAGTGTTAAGTACTTTCTTTCAAAAAAAGTGTTAAGCTGTCATATATACTATAATGGAATTCAAGCTTTTCATTGTGGATTTCATTCAAGTAGGACTAGGAGAACCGAACTGTACGTGGAAGAGAAACAATGCGAAAGTAAGATTGAAAGTTAACCATAAAAAATTGAAAATAGAGGGATAAATACCTATAAATTAATCATGTGGTTTAACTCAAATTCGTAATGAACTTTAGTGAATATCGAATAAATTGGGTATTTGAGTTTGATTCATGGTCGAAACTGTAACAACCCGATTTCCGCTATATTTATTATATTATATGTTTATATGTGATTAATTGCCTCTGTGTGTATTTTGGGTTAGGATTAGTGGATTTCGGTGTTAGAAGGGTATTATAGTCATTTTAGACTCAGGGGTATTTTGGTCATTTTGTGAGCAAGGGTAAATTAGTAATTTCATGGTGAGGGTTATTTTTAGTGTTTCAAGTGAGAACCATTATTTTTACTAAGTTACTATTCGGTAGTG
>Ga0315914_1000526_pt1 | contig 49014 bp, 23 predicted proteins | sample MpolenodulesMG_FD_203920 | JGI IMG/M metagenome (GOLD analysis project Ga0315914, IMG submission 203920) | Medicago polymorpha root nodule microbial communities from Los Angeles, California, United States - elongated nodules | ecosystem: Host-associated > Plants > Roots > Nodule | place: USA...
GACCTTCCCGTGCACCTCCTTCCTAATAATTTTTTCTCCCTCATCTCTAACAACCTTCCTTCCATCATCACCACCCCTTTCTCCTCATTAACCCTTCTCCCCTCCTTCAAGGCAAACTTATCAAACCTTGCCACTTTTGCACGGATACTACACTGACCAAAGCATACATCATTCAAAGCATACGACATCTTTGGTAACATCCCTAACCTTAGAAATTCTTACAAAGCCGTACAATTCACCATAGATATTACGCTTACTAGCAACAAACACATTCTCTAGAATTCCACATACTTCAAAAGCCTTTCGTAAATAAAAATGAGGAATTTTTTTTTCTTCGGAAAAGTTCGTAAAATAGAAAGTGACAAACCTTTTGTAACCGGAAATCGCAGACTCACCGGAATCTCCAACAAAAGCCTCACACGATCGCGGTGGATAGGCCACACCATCAATCACGCGCCGCCCCTTCTCCTCCATAGGTGATCGCCGCACCTTACCATTAATGTGACCGCGACTATAGCTTCAGAATGCTGATCGATACCGTTCCCTAGAATGAAGATCCTCCCACACAAAACCCCTAAACCTAGACTGCCTTGACTCCATGCCCAAACCACCTCATTGCCGCTTGATCTCCCGCTACCTATCCTGACCTAAATCATCATGTCTTGACGCTTTCCGATGTCTCAGTTTCACGTCCTCTCAATCTCCCCTATCCCCCCCTCCCAATTTCTGGCACCCTACTTGAACCCCTCCCTATCCTGTTGTTCCTCACTTTCAGCGAAAACAACCGGTGCGATTGCCCTAAGCGATGCCTAGAGCCGCCACCTCTCTCTCTCTCTCTCTCTCCCTCTCATTTTTTCTTACGATCAGCAATAGAAGAATCTACGATCACACAATTGAATCGCTATGATGCAAAATTGTGCTTGCAGTTTAAGGTGTACAAGCAAAATTTAACACGCTGCCATTCAAATGTATTGGAACCTCTAAATGTTTTGGTATCAGATGGTATACTTCGACGATATTGTGCTTGTTCTAGTTATTGCACGCAAAATAGAATATATTAATCAAACAAATAGTTGTATCTAACACCTTATCCACACATCTATAATTGGAAATATTTTGAAACAACAACAAGCTCTTATGAATGCAAGAGTTCCACTTGTTGGATATGGTTAAATAAGAAATGGCATTTAAGTGCTACAAAATATCTTGAATCCTTGATAAATCATACTTATTTGAAATAGGAAATGACTTTGTAAAAAAACAACATAAACAGCACTAAAGGTCCCAGTGAAGAACTCTATTAGCAAAAACTGCTACAATAACTGGACCAGTCAAATCACCAACGGCACAACCTGAAAAACATACAATTTAAATAACTCTGAATAATCCTGCTAATGAAATTTAAGTAATTAATTACTCTCTCCATTTCTAAATGACTTTTGTTTTAGATAAAAAAAAAAAAAAATCAATTTGACATTTATTTTGTATTTTTGAGATACAAAAATTTATTAATTTTTTTAATTATACTCCATAATTAATAATGTTCACACAACTCGCCGTTGTACTTGACTACATACTTATGACAATAACTAACATCCGATAGTTGATAAAAAAAATTAAAAAATTTATTAGGTTTATTATTTTTATTTTTTGAAAACTCGGTATCCGATACAAAAATTATTAAAGCCATTCACCGTCTTTCTTAATATGTGTAAAAAAACCTTAAACAATTGTAATAGTCCTTGAATGACTTATAGATAATCTTACCAATCCATTGGCCAATTGAAGGACGAAAAAGAGTAGCTCCAATCCCTCCACCAATAGATGCAAAAATTAGAGATGCATTACACCTAAGTGTAGCTAAGAAAACCTTCTGTTTAAAAATTCTGTTTCTTTCAGCTTTGTTAATGCTACCATCCTCATTTCTTGACTTTGTAGCAAAGAATTGAAATATTCTGACCCCTACTTGGACAATCCATGATGCTGCAATACCAAGCATGTTACCTATACACAAACATTAGCACAAAAAAATATTATAAGTAAAAAAAATCAATCAACCTTATAATAAAAATATAATTGATCATTCCTTGTTTTGACCTCTTAAAGTTGCTTTGCTCACTGAAAAGAAGTAAATACAAGTTGGCATTTTCCTTCCCGCCTTGCGAGCCGCTGATGTAGGAACATCTGTTCACCAGAACGCATAAGTTGAATGCAGAAAAAATTGATAGAATAGGATCATAGTTATTTGATTTTGTTATGTTCATTGTTGTTTATCTTATCCAAACAAATTCTAACATACTAACTTTTTCATTTTTATATGTATACATAAGAAAATAAGAACACCTTTAATAAGTCTCCATGCCATTTTTCTTGAACCATAATGGAAAGTAATTCTTTCTAAAATGCGTCTAGTTGTCACAACTGTAACCTGTGATGAGTTTGAAACAAATCAACAAACTTTTGAATAATGTTATATGAAAATTGAAATAAAAACAGTACAAAATACAAGGCTCCATGTATAGTAATGTGAGATACATAATTCAACTACTTTGACATGTAAATTAAGTAGAATTTGTTTAGCAAATATTTTTATCTCTTGAATATTTTGAAATGGACAAGATGTACACGTAGGAGATGAGAAAGACACGGTCAATATCATTTTGTCACGTCAGTATCCTCGTGAGCTTAACTCAGTTGGTAGAGACGATGCATAATATATGCAAAGTCTGGGGTTCAAACCCCGGCCACCACCATTTTTTTTTGTCACGTCAATATGCTACACGTTATGGGACTTAAAGCACATATCCTGAACAAAAAAAAACTTAAATAACTAATCCGGTATATTAAACAGCATAAAAACCGCATAATGTATTTTGCCACTAGTTTACTAATATTTGTCTATAGAAAAATCATTTGAACAATGTTATAGTAAATATTGCATATGCCCTAATTTTTTCTTCACTAACTATGGAATACATATCATAATAAGGCTCACCTCCCTGACAATTTGGAGCACTGACTTTTTGAATGGAACAGTCAGCTTGCTACGAAGTTCATCATGATTGTCTAGAAATAAGTCATGATGATCTTGTTCCATCTTTGCATGAGGCTCCAAAAGAGGCAAATAAAACATCAAGAATGACCTCAATGAAATCAGTCCAAATGACCTCAATTCAAAAGCAGACCACAATGGTTTAAGTTCAAAATTGTAGGTCTTTACACCATACTTTAGAGAATCATGGTAAAAATATTTCCCTGGCGAAGTTCGAACGCCGGGAAGGTATTCGTCAGCAGTTGTCACTCCAGCGTCACAATATGCTACTGGTGTCCTGAAACTGTGTGTTTTGTGTTCTAATGTTAACTAAAGAAGTAAAATTTGGAGGGAAAATAAAGTAAAATGCATGGTTTCTAATGAGGAATGGTGCCAACATTAAAATTTCAATTATTCTTATATTTCAATCAACAATACATATTTTTATACAAAATTCATAAGATGAAATGTATGCAAGTTGAATTTCTTCAATAAAGAAAAGTATGAAAATAGATTCTCTGCAATTGGGATATCACTTAATTTATTCAGTTAGTGCATCGGTAATCGTTGGATTTGGATCATACAGTTCACAAATAATGCATATTTTATTTTAAAAAAGAATCTAAAACACCGAACATAAAATTTAGATCGTTTGATCTTGATCCAACAGTCATCAATGTGTTGACTGCGAATTCAGGGTATTCCAACCGCACCAAATCTTGATCATAAAATTATGCATTCATGCAAAGTAATTCATAAAGGTTTGATGTGAATCCTCTACAATCACAAAATCAGGATAAGTGTGTTTTCATCCAAAGTATGCCACACTAACATAAAAGAAGATTAGAAAACTCATTAATTCATGTGTAGAGGAAAAATGGTGAAAGATCATACCCAAAGAAATCATTTGATGCAAAAGAGGCTCCAACAGAAATTGAGGCAGCAGTGGCAGATGTAGAAAAAAGCCAAGAAGATGGATTGGTATGTGCCTTGTTAAAGCTTTGTTGGTTTTTCCTCCATAGATCTACAAGCAATGTTATTCCCACCATTGTACAACCTTATACAAATTAAAACACTAATTAATCAGTGTGACAAATTAAACCAATCTTCTCATACAACAAACATTATTGAAAAAATCCACAAATACATAAGAAATAATGCATTAATATAAATTTTCAGAAAGTGTAATTCGGTTTTGATTATTAAATTGACGTAAGTTTCACATGCATTGAAATTAATGAATATCTTCACATCTTAAGAGTACTACAAATATACCTTGTTGTTGGGTTTGAGACAAAGCAAAATTGGAATAATTGAGACAAAGTGCAGTTAGAAAAAAATAAAAATAAGGAACAGTTAATTAAGAAATGTTTTTGGTAGTTATAGAAGAGACTTTTGTTGCGACAATTTGGATCTGTCTCTCTCCAAACCCACAAGAAGGCTTACACTTGTTTACTTTCATTGTCAGTTATTTTAGATGGAATTTTTTTTTTTTTTTTTTTTTTTTACATTAATGAATTCATTCATATAGACAATAAAAAGTGGAGAAAGATAAAAAGTTTGGGGGCTAGCCATGGATAGCGATCAAAGAGTGAGTATTGTTGCTATTTGTTTGCCTTCTAACAAAACTTACACAAAAATAAATAAATAGAAAATCGAAATATGAAGACAAGCTTCCATAATATGGTCAAATTTGGATATTGATAAAAACACTCTAAACTTAAATACAATTTTGTCCCTTTATTTTAATTGAAATTGGATTTTTTTTCCCCGAAGAATAAGGTGAATAAGGTTCCCATTTATCCAAAACCGAACCGGGTGGTGGCGGTGAGCTCTTCGATAATGTCTTTTATCTTTGTGTTTGTTATATTCTGCTGCACCTAGATTCTGTGTCAGAAACTGACCATTTCTGTACACTCACAAAAAGAAACCAGAAAAAGCCAACATAATTCAACCACCCATTCTTATGTTTTTCTCACCTTCAGTTGTTGCTAATGGTGCAAGGTAACCCATATAATTCAATGATCAATGAAGAGTTGGTGGTGGGTGATGTTTGGGTCGTAATCAAGAATTTATGCTAGGGACCATACGAATAAGTCGGGACTTTGTAGTAGACATGCGACAATTTCCACCGATAATTAGCTCGGGGTTTTTATGAGGTAATTGTCCCTAAAGATGATAAGAACAAACTTCCCATCCATAACTGGTCTTTCGATTTTCCTTATGGTCTCGGGGGTCGATCGTTTTTTCTTCTGCCTCATCATCGTCAGAGATTGTCTAGTCTTATTTCTAATTCATTGGTATATACACCCCTGGCAAACTACGTGGTTTGAATGGTTCATACAATGTCAAATAATACCTTATTAATTTTAGGTTGGTTCGAGTAGTTTCTACTACAGTGTCAGATGTGTGATATTTCATATTCAAATGCAAGATTGACAATATGGTGCACAATCGAACGATGGTTGTTTATCCAAAAATACATTTGAACATTGATTTGTTGTCAACCACCAAGAATTTTTTTTTTATCTTCCTAATACATTCTCCCTCTCCAAAGATAACCATCAAATCTTTATGGTTCTATCATGTGGTAGGTCGGAGGCACTGGATGGGCAGCTGCAAGGTTTTGAACAAGTCGACAACATGACATTGTAGGCACTACTCTGATAGATCATGGCTCTTTTTACTTTAAACCCGACTATATAGATCTTGTTAATAAGTAGAAAGATGTGGGTTGTCGTTCATCCTAGTAGAATTTTTTTTGTAAAACATCAATGGAAATCTTCTTATACCTTTTTCGTTGGGATAGGTTGGCCGAGGGTCCTTTCCTTTCGCGATTAACTCAATGAGTTTCCACTTTATGGATCTGGCACCAGACGTTTGTGACATGCTCCCTCCATCGATTGTCAAGGTTTGGGCGAAGAGATCCCATAAGATGTTGGATCTCAAGACGATACTTGTCCTTCCAGAAATTAGTGATATCCTTTGATCATGTCGTTGATGCTCAAGAATATTAGCAAGTTGTTGGAATCATGGCACTGCAATCGTAAGGGCCTGGTGCGGAGTCTCCACAGTAGACTTGGTTATTGCGGTTGATTTGTCATCTTTTCCATCTATTGATTTGTTAGTTAGATAGTGTGAAGAAATTCAAGGAATGATGTTACAGAAACTTCATTCCCACGAGCGACATCATTGATTTGTACACTATCAGAAGGGCTGGCCAGAGTGGGTGCTATAGAGCTACTATGGTGGTTTACGATGGTATTCATTGTTCATCACTAGCCCGAGGTGAAGCACCTACAAAGTCCAAGTGATAACTTGATTGCTTGGAGGGCTCAGATGGGCTTTGAGCGTTTTATTGAAAATTGTTGTTCACACATTTGATAGGGCTGAAAAACACATGTAAAAGACGAAAAGCCCTGGCGGGAGATAATTGCCGAATATGTTTGGAACCAACGGCAGTTAACTACCGAGGAAAACCTCGGCAGTTAACTGCCGATGCGCTCCTGCTACAAATTTGACAGAAACTCTCTCATCCATTATTACTCTCATTTTACCAAAAAAATTTCAAATCTCTCTCAAAATCTCTCTAAAAAACCCAACCAAATCCTACCAAATTTATTCAATAAAATCACAAGTAAGTAATCATAATGCTATTAATTTACATTTTAGTTGTTATAAATGTTTTTTTTTTTAGTTTTATATTTAAATTATTTTAGTTTTTGAGTAGATTTACATGTTATAATTTATTTTTAGAGTAGATGTTAGTTGATTAATTTAGTTAAAATGTTTGCATGATTTTTATGTTGAGGGTTATTTTTTATTTTAGTGTTTTATATTTATTTTTTTATTGTAGTTTTTAAGTAGATTTACATGTAATAGTATATGATTTATTTTAAGGATAGATATAAGTTGAATAATTTTGTTATACTTTTTGCAATTTTAAGTTTTTTTTTTTAGAGTTTAGGGTTAATTTTTTGATTTTTAGGGTTTATGTATAATTTTCACATCAAGTGTTCGATGAAATGTTTGAATGAGTTTTTCATTGATTGTTTTAATTTCTTATTGTGTAGGTTTGAAACAATGGTCGGATGGATCGACGTTCATGCACAATTCAACGGCGGAGAACCTCAGAAGTTGAAGGTTCGGTGCCTTGGTGTAACGTTAAAAGGTCTCAAGGATCAACTTAATGAATTCAAGCAAGGAGAGTCAACCCCAGAGACACAAGGAGGGTGGAGTACGTTCGGTATAAACGTTCAACGCTCGACGAGGGGAGAATATCATTCACTTGGGAGAATATCATCAAAAGTTTAATTCTGCCAGAAGATCGTCATTAGGTAGAGAATGCACCTTCCAACTACAACAATTGTCTTCCTTTGAATGAGGTAATTCAAACTTGTTAAACGGCAGAACTTAAACATTCGTCTGACATTTCTATTGTTCCTTTCAAAAGATTAAATTCTTGTTAGGCCTGTTTAAATAATTGTATTTAAGTGTCAAGGAATGCACCTCATTCTTTTGACACTTAAATACCGTCATTTAAACCAAGGCTAATAAAAATTTAATCTTTTGAATGGAACAATAGAAATGTCGGATGGATGCTTGAGTCCTGCTGTTTAGCAAGTTTGAATTTACCCCATTCAGGGGTAAGACAATTGTTGTAGTTGGAAGGTACATTCCCGAATGTAATGTAATGTAATTATAGGACATATTTAGGAACTTTATGTAATGTAATGTAACCTTTATTCGAATTTATTCAATACGCGACTTTAATCGAAATTATTCAATACGCGACTTTAAGTTAGGTAACCCGAATGTATAGTTTATTATGCATAATGCATGTTGTTTTTGAATGGAACAATAATTCAAACTATTCACTATTCGAATTTATTTATTCATTACGCAATTTTTATTCGAATTCACATTGGATTTAATCAGTCTTTATTCAAATACCCAATTTTTAATCGAAATTATTCAAAACGCGATTTTTATTCCAAATTATTCAAAACACGGTTTTATTCAAAGTACCATAATGTCAAGCAAAATGTGCACAACAAAAAAAAACGTAAAAAAATCCAAAACAATTAGGCATTAGAAGCCATTACATTCATTCATCTTCCTCGTCACACAAGTCAATCGGGTTGCCCACTACAGTCCCTAGGGCACCTGCTTTTGGTTGAGGACCAAAATAGCATGTCCTCCCGCTCCTCCTCTACCTCGACTGATTGTACACTGGCACCTTCGAATCCTTCGTTTTTTCGGAACCATCACAAACAATTTTGTGCCATGTCATAGGCAATTTATCTTTCTTCTTCTCATCACCCTAAACGTTACCCTGATTTTGATTCTGAGACATACCTACATAAAAAAAATTGGCGATCAAAACCTAAACTAAACAACAATTCCATAAAATCATAAAATCAAAAAATCAAAACCTACACCTAAACCTAAACAATTCTAACAATTCATCAAAACGTAAACCTAACAATTCAATAAAACTTCTATAACAATTCTAACAATTATAACAATTCATAACTACCTAAACCTAAACCTAAACAATTCTAACAATTCTAACCTAAACCTAAACTATCATAAAATCATCAAATCAAAACCTAAACCTAACAATTTTACAACAATTCATCAAAACCTAAACCAAAACTATCATAAAATCAAAAAAACCTCTATAATCGAAATTTAACCAAAAAAAAACAAACAATTCAATCACAAAAAAGCAATGCAATAAGATTCAAAAAACTTACTTGTTTTTGTGCTTGAAATTGGCTTGGAATGGCTTAAGCTTGGTGAAAATCGCACCTAGGAATACCAAAAACGTAACAATGGAGGTTTGGAAACTCCTATGTCTGTTTTATTCTTATAATAGATCCTCGGCAGTTAACTGCTGAGGTTTTCCTCAGTAGTTAACTGCCGCCGGTTCCAAACAAATTCGACAGTTAACTGCTGTTGGAGCTTTTCGTGTCTTACATGTGTTTTTTCAGCCCTATCAAATGTGTGAACAACAATTTCCCGTTTTATTTACTAATTTGCGGATCTTTGCTAGTACAAGTGATCCGCGAGTGCATTTGAGCGCCTTATTGAGTCTTAGCTTCGTGAGTGGACTTTAGCTTCGAGAATTGAGCCTTGTCCTAGTTTAAAATAATTACAATGATCAAAACTAGGAATGTTACATAAATTAGAATATAAAATGAGATGAAATGTTTTTTGGCGGATCAGAAACAAATATTAGTATATTCTTGGGACTAAAATATTTTTAAGTTTAAATGATAATCTATATTATCATATATATATATATATATAAAGAAAACAATCCCTTTCATCTTTTTTGAGCTGGATTTTACTTTTTAAAAATACCTTTCATTTTCAATAAAAATAACACATGTAACAAATAATGAGAATAAATTTAAATATTAAAAGAAATGTGAGCAAAAAATAATGTTAAAGATAGGACTTTAAATCCTCTAAAAAAATATTAGTAACAAACGTGAGCAAATAATAATGTTAAAGATTGGACTTTAAATCCTCTAAAAAAAAAAGATTAGTAACAAACTTGAGCAAAAAATAAAGTTAAAAATTATACTTTAAATCCTCTAAAAAAAAATATTAGTAATAAACGTGAGCAAAGATTAATGTTAAAGATTGGACTTTAAATCATCTTAAAAAAGATTAGGACTCAAAATATTTTAGGAAAAGATTTGTTAGCACTATATTAAATATTAGTAGGGTTCTCATAGTTCATAGTTCATTCCCGCATTGTTTAGTTTTTCTCAACCTCTCTCAGCCCTCTGCATAAGAATTCAGAATTAACTTGTAAGTTTTTTTTCTTTTTCTTTCATATTACATCTAATCAAAGTCAATTAAGTTTATGGATTATTTGACTTTACTGGTTTATAAATGATTATGATTCAAATTGTTTACGTAACAATAGTTTGATAGTGATTTCGAGTTTGAGTGATAAATCCGCTCTGCACTTTTCAATTGCTTTCTTTCATAGTGTTATTAGTTTTGAGTAGTCAACTACATGCACAACAACTATTGTTAACAAGCCTAAGTACATCAGCTACAACAAAGAAAATAAATCAAACCCTTACACAAAAACCTCTAAGAACTTATCCATGATTATTAAATAAAATCAACTAGTTGTATAGAGCAAGTCATTCTATTTGGTTTATTGGGATAGGTTGGAATTAATGTTTAGAAATCATCCACGATTGAAGTTTTTAGGTTCTCTCTAATTTTTGTGAACCATGAACCCTATTTTTGTGTTTACAATTTAGATAAAGTTTGTTGCCTCAATTCTAAGTAAACAAAATATTGCTTTTTTTTTTTATAGAAAATTATTGGTATCATAAAAAATTGAATTTAGATTTTTTTTTTATTATATTGTATTATTGCGGTGTCATTGAAATATATAATCATGGTTAGTTTGACTTTTTTATAACTTGAAAGTAACAAACTTTTTTTTTTAGTTTTAATCAAAATCAAAATTTTATAAAAAAAAACCCTTCATAATTTTCAAACGTTAGCGCAATAAAAAGAGCGGAAAGACGAACACGTTAGTGCCCGTCTTTTCGCTAGTTATTATAGAAACAATTCAAGTGATCACATAATAATAAGATCACCACAACGGAAATACATAATCATATCGACTCTACGAAATTACGTTTTTCCAATCATATCGACCAATTCATAGGTTAGACTTATATTCATTTTTTTGTTCTTCTATACTATATATAAAGAAAACAACATGTTTCACCTTTTATGGGCTGACTTTTTCACTTTCCAAAAATGCCCTCAATTTTCAATACAAATAACACATGTAACAAATAAATCAGAATAAATTTAAATGTTAAAATAAAAGTGTAACAAACACAAATGTCCAGTTTTTCCTTTATCATTTAAAAAGTGTAACAAACTAGATGAGTGTAACTATGCTTAATTTTTCATTATCCCAATTATACCCTTAAACAACAACTTTTTCCTTAATAAAGATTGTAGTTGGTGTCATTAAAATAAAATAAGAATTTAGATTATATTATTTTGTTATATTGTTTGTTTCATTCAAATAGATAATCATGGTTAGTTTGATTTGTTATAATTTGAAAGCAAATTTTTTTATATTTTTACTTTTAATTAAAATCAAAATTTCATAAAAAAACACCGATTATAATTTTCAAACATTAACGCAATAAAAAGAGCGGAAAGACAGACACGTGAGTGCCCGTCTTTTCGCTACTGCACATAATTATATAAGTGCAGTTGTGATGGTAAAAGACCAGAAAAAATAATTCATCTATATTATATATAAAGAAAACAACCCCTTTCAATTTTTTTGGGCTGACTTTTTCTTTTCAAAAATGGACTCAATTTTCAAAACAAAGAACACATGTAACAAATAGATTAAAATAAATTTTAAATATTAAAAACATATGTAACAAACACGATATGAATATATATATGTCTGGTTCTTTATTCCTTTATTATCATTTAAAAAGTGTAACAAACTTTGGTAAAAAAAAGTGTAACAAACTAGATGAGTATATTTATACTTACTTTATCATTATCCTAATTATAACTTTAAACAATTTTTTTCTATATAAAGATTGTTGTTAGTGTCATTAAAAAAAAGAATTTAGATTATATTTTTTTGTTATATTGTTGGTGTCATTAAAATAGATAATTATGGTTAGTTTCGTTTGTTATAACTTGAAAGCAACAAACATTTATATATATTATTCAAAAAAAAAAAATAAACATTTATATATTTAGTTTTAATTAAAATCAAAATTTCATAAAAAAAAAATACTGTTCATAATTTTCAAAAATTAACGCAATAACACGCTAGTGTGTATAAAGGTACAAATTTGAATCCACAATACCTTTACTAATATTAAAAATGGCAAAATCATTCCCTTTTTTTTTCTAATATGAAAAATCCTATAGAACAATTGCTAGGTATGCCGGCCTGTCATGCTTGCATTATAATGACAAAACCAATTAATTAGCTACCACATTGACAAAACCCTATAGAACACACCCTTTGAGATTATGAAAACAAGTGACAACCAACTTCCAATTTTCTTCATGATCTATGTGTGAAACCTTCAGCAGTAGCTTTATTGAGTGCGATCCAGGAGTTATCTGCTCATATTCATGTGTCTTGATTTCCACTTACCATGGTCTATATACATTTACACTTGTCCACCTAAAACTATATTATCTACTAAGTGTCCCCAGCATTGACTCCTCTCCCAAAATCTCCAACCAGCATGTGACTAGTTAAAAAATATATCATGATGTTGATTATGAGATAAAACCATAGAACAATTTTAGTAACTTCATGAGAATCTGACTTGCAAGCCAAACGCAAATTTATATATTTAATTCTACCAATGCTAACATTGCTAAATTCCAAGTATATAGTCTCCATTAAGCTTTATCCTATCAAATTCTTACAAATGTTTATATATTGAAAGAGAACTAAAAACTTAGTAGCTTGATTGTTATCTAATCTAATCTTTCAAAACCGCGTTACTCACCAACCTAGTCCACTTCCTAAGTTGGGATTGTAATGATTCTGATTTCACAATGGATGGATAAAGCCAAATGAGAGGTATAAAATCCAAGAGTCTTACATTTGATGATATATGACCTTAATATGTGTTTATAAATAGGAGGTAATCATCATTTTAAAAATTGGTTTCGTAAATTGTGTAAAACCTTTAAATCAATCTAAACTATTTTTTTAAAGAAAAATGTTAATAATTAATTGTTAGATTATCATTTGTTCTCTTTCATTCGGATTTAAACCTATAAGCTCCAATGTTTTATCCTTTTAGCTCACAACAATTAAACTACCCGTCCCATCAATCATTTTAAAATACAATCAGAACCTATCTAATATATGTTGGGTCATCCTCTATTAGACCATCCAAGTTATGTTATTTCAAATGTACTGTTCATTACCGAACAAGAAGGGTGTGAATTAAAGAGTTATACTCCTCCGTCCGAGATTAACTGAGCTATTTGCTCATTTCACACATATTAGGAAAAATGTATAAATAAATGAGAGAGAAAAATAGTTTTAGGTGCTCTTGTTAAGTATCTGTGCATTCTCCACTATCATAAATGCAAAGTGGAATATATTGAATTGAGAGTTATATTTGGAAAAAAGTAATTAATTAGAGTTATATTTGGAAAAAAGTAATTAATGTTGTATTAAAAAGTGAAATGAGTCAATTTTTTTAGGAAAATATTTTTTTGCAAATGACTCACTTATTATGGGACAGAGGGAGTACATTTGAATGACATATGACTTAAAAATGTGATAATATAAGTGGAATACATCCTCTTAACTGATTTTGAAATGTTGAGTTTAGGGGTGTACATAGGTTGGATCAACCCGGTCAAACCCACCCAAAAACCCAACAAAATAGGTTGTGTCGGGTAATTGAGTGGGTATAGTTTCTAGAAATGAAAAATCCGTAAAAATAAATGGGTTACAGGTAAAACCAAACTCATACCCAAAAACCTACTTACTCAATAATGTCGACATTTTTTTTATTTTCATAGGGAAAAAGGAAAATACCAAAGGTTTTGGTCATAATCAAATCATATTTTCAAACGCACTGCACCCTATATATTGAAAATCAAAACATGTTAGAGTTATAAATTAAGATGTTGCACTTTTTATTTATTTTGATACTAATGCAATTTTATGGAATGCAACTTTAGTTTGTTCCAAATATTTTATGAAGTTTATTATTTAATATTTTCATTTATCATTTTATCATGCTACTAAGTGAAAATAAGTTACGATTTTTTAAGAAAATAAAAAAGTAGAGTAATTTTTATGAAAAATTACAAGGACTTATCATTTAATTATTTAATATTAAAAAAGAAAAACAAAAAAAAAACAATTTGGGTTATCCATTACCCAACCCAACTCAATTTAAAAATTAATTGGTTTATCCAAACCGACCAAATACTATCACGTGTATTTTATCTCACAAAGACGGGAGTACCTTTTATGATTCGGGTTTTAAGTTTGACCAAATCTAACCTAAACCGATCCACGTATACCCCTAGTTGAGTTATATTTCCAACTTCAAAAATTTCTATATATACATACGAAGCACTCCCATCTCACCTCACATCTCAATTTTCTAGACATCTTTCATCATGGAAAATCACAAGAAATCTCTGTACCTTAGTCTTGATTCCAAGGACATTGTGATTGTTAAACCCTCCAAGCCCACACCTTCTGAAATTCTTTCACTTTCCACCATTGACAATGATCCTAACATCAACATTCTCTGCCAAACAATTTATGTCTACAAACCAAATCTTGATTTCCCAAATGACCAAAAAGACCCTGCTTGTGTAATCAAAGAAGCACTCTCCAAAGCTTTGGTATACTATTATCCTCTTGCAGGAAAGATAACAACACTTGATGATGGAAAACTTGGTATCAATTGCAATGGCGACGGAGTTCCATTCTTGGAATCAAATGCTAATTGTGAACTCTCTTCCCTTCATTATCTTGAAGGGATTGATGTTCCAACAGCACAAAAATTGGTGTTTGATAACCCTTCTCAAGACCAAACTAGTCCTCATCCTTTGGTTTTCAAGGTGACAAAGTTTCTTTGTGGTGGTTTCATAATTGGAATGGGATTGTCACATAGTGTTTGTGATGGTTATGGTGCATCTCAATTCTATAGAGCACTTGCTGAACTTGCAAGTGGAAAAAATGAACCATCCTTGAAACCTGTTTGGGAGAGAGAGAGATTAACAGCGAAAAGTACTCTTAAAGAACAACCATTTCAATTTCTCATAGATAAGACTTCAATAGCAACTTCACCTTTTTTACCAACTAAAGAAATTTCACATGAATGTTTTAACTTAAATGGTGAAACTATAAAAAGGCTCAAAATGAAACTAACGAAGCAAAGTGATGATGGGAAACATGTAATGAAGGAAAATTTCACAACACTTGAAACACTTGGTGCATATGTTTGGAGGTCAAAGGTAAAAGCTTTGAAATTGAACAATGATGGGAAAACTATGTTTTGTTTAGCAGTAGGAGTGAGAAAACTTTTGGATCCACCTTTGCATGAAGGTTATTATGGCAATGCTTTTGTGGCTTCAAATGTGGTGTTAAAAGTGAAAGAGCTTAATGAAAAACCACTTTTTGAAGTTGTGAAGCTTATCAAAGAGAGTAAAAAGCTTCCTTTGAATAAAGAATATATAAAAAATTCAATTAACATGTTGGAGATAATGAGGAAAGGGAATATAAGGATCGAAGGAACTGGTGCATCATTGGTGTTAACTGATTGGAGACAACTTGGTTTGTTGCAAGAAGTTGATTTTGGATGGAAGGATTCAGTGAATATTGTGCCTGTTCCTTGGAACATGTTTGGTTTTGTGGATTTGTGTCTTTTTTTACCTCCAAGTAAGTTGGATTCTTCAATGAAAGGAGGAGTTAGGATCTTTGTGTCACTTCCAAAAGCTTCAATGGCTAAGTTTAAGGAGGAGATGGAATTCCTTAAGGTCATGAAAGTTGATGAAGATAGCTCCTAGCTATAAAAAAAATATGCTTTGTTTCTTCTTTCTAAAGTCCTTTTTCTTGCTATATTTTTTTTAGTAAGCTAGGATATATCTTATTTGTAATATTTTCACATTTTATCTACCAAAATGTTGTGTAATATTTTTAAGTAATGATATTATTGGTACGAAGTGTCGACAACTTTCTCAACCATATTGTTTCGATCCTCAATTCAATAAATGAGTTGAGTCTGTTCCACTCGAATCAATGTAATTTAAAGTGTAAACTCTTATATTTTTCACCACATATATCTTTAAATAATTGAAAACATGATTATATTTGTTTTTGCTCTAGTAAACTAAGTGAGCCAAGAAAATAATTTCACAATTCTTTGCAAAATCCAATTCTTATTGACTCAACATAATCACTCCCTTGGTCCCTTGGTCAATTCTTTCTATTTAAAAAACTAAATTGTTAATGAAAGAGAAGTTGATTAGTCCACTCATTGACTCAACATAATCAGTTGATGCCAAGGACACCAAGCTCAACGGGTCCATCTTTGCTCCATTTATCTTTGATCAATTTATCCCATTTCAAGACATGGATGTGTGACACGTGAAAAAAAAAATCAATGGTTGTGATTAAATGGTTTGGAAAAAGCAATTTTTTAATGAGAAAAAAAATCCTACGCACTCTCTGCTCTGAAACAAATCATACGCGCTTGCAAACTCTCCTTCTTCCTTCTCAGATAGCACCTCTCTCCCTCCCATCACCACCGCACCTCTCCCTCCATCCACTGGCGCACTCTTCCCCCTTCTGATTAAGAAAGAATTCATTCCATAAAAAAATTATTTAAGAAGAATTGAGTTGCTTCATTTCATGGATTATGACTTTGTTCTCTGCAAAGTGTACCTTCATTGGATTAACATTGGCTTGATCTAATAATGAATCTCAATTCCCAATATTAGCAACTATGTAGTTTCAATGTGCTCTAAATTTTCATTGATACCATCACTACTCGAAACTGATATATTTCCCCTTATGAACATACATATTTCTTGGAGTACATCAGTACTCGAAACTGATATATTTCCCTTTCCTTCCATTGATAGGCATCACTATTAGGGCTGGTTTGGTTGTGGGAATTACTGCCCTTACAACAATTATTGTCAGTTACAAATTTTCAATCTTGCAATTATATTAAGCGGTGTTGATTGATAGTCAATTAGGCAGAATGGAATGTGGCAGATCAATGCTCGATTCTTGCCATAGGAACTATATAGGTCCTCTTGTCACTACAAATAGGAGAAAATGCCTGACAGCAAAACATTCTTGATACAAGTCCTTTTCTCTTTCTAGTGGCATTCCTTGTGAATGAATTTCTTTTCCTTAACAGCAAAATATTCTTAAGAGAAAAAATTATGAAATGTGAATGTATATGTCCTAATTTATACACGGGACAAGAATATTATGTTGCAGAGTGAAGTCGCTGCGTTGGTTGTATAACATTAGTAACGTCGCTGTAATTGGAATACTTCAATTTATGATAACACCGCAATTGAAAATACTAGCAGGACATAATATCATAAGTAATAAAAACACCGCAATTTGACAAAAGCAGCTGAACAGAAATTGAAAATACTAGCAGTACATATTATGCAACCACGACCCTTCCAATATATTATGCTCAACAAGTAAAGAATTCCAAGCATTCAAAAATTCACCCTCATCTTCATGTACATCTATGCATGCTTCAAAATCCAAACCGAATTGTGAACTCTTTTGATATAAGTGGTTCACATGCCGTAAAGCGTTCTGTCTTATATGCCAAGTGCACAATCCATGAAATGTTTCTGGCATAACTAAAGAAATAGCCTTAGCCATCGCGGCATCTTGATCTGTCATAATGGTTTTTGGCTTTTTACCACCCATTGCCTTGAGAAATGTTTCAAATAACCACTTGAAAGAAGGGATTGTTTCGTCATATAACAATGCTGCCCCAAAAATGATTGTTTGCCTGTGATTATTTAGTCCAACAAATACTCCCAGCGGCCGATAACCCATATTTGTCTTGTATGTGGTGTCAAAAGTGATAACATCACCACAATACCCATAATCATTTATCATTTGTGCATCCACCCAAAATATATTTGTTATTTGCTCTTCAACATCCATTTGAAAGTCATAATAGAACGAGGGATTTTCACTTTCTTTTTTGAAATACATCATCAATGCACCCACCTCACCATACTTTAGTGACTGCTTCCTTTTGGTTTCAAGGAAATTCTCAAGGTCTTTTTTTGTAAAACCAATTGTCTGTATTCCACCAACTTGCTTGGATATATATATATATTCATGCAATTTGTGATGGTTGTGTCTTAGATATGCGTCGATGAGAGCCAATCATATGAACATGCTCAGGTTGAAGTTGGTGGTTATGTTCAGCTATAAAGTCAACAACTTTATATTTCTCTATCTTTCGATCGAGTGAAATAACCATACGCGCCAAACATCCCGTTCTAATTTTTGCTCTAGGCTCCCCTTTTGGTTGACGTCTTTTGTCAACACCTCGTACACCCTCTTTGAAGCATGTGAATCTTCTTGAAGTTAAAACTCCATCTACTCTGCTTTTATTTACATATTCTCATACCAAATCCACTTCTTTTACTGTACTCATTATAAAATTCATAAGCCGCCGCCTCAGAATCAAACTTCATTTCCAAGTGAGGTACATTGTTGGCAATACTTCCTTGTCCGCGTTGCACATTTTGTTCATGAATGTTGTTCACCAATTTATTGACACAATCTGGAAAAAAAAAACCACAATTTACAATTAAGGCCACCATAAGTGATGATTTCAGACATAAACTTACATGAATATATGATAACAGTGTTAGAAAACAACATTCTGAAGTCGCGGCATTGGTTTCTTTTTTATGATAACATTAGTAACGTCACCGTTATTGGAATACTTCATGTGTTTGGTACATGATTCTGAAGTTGCGGCATTGGTATTTTTTGACAACAACTGAACAGAAACAACATAAGAGCAAAACGCCACTACAAAATAGCTAGCAAGATCAATATACTTGAAAAACTTAGACCGCATAAGAATTTGTTGACCATAAAGCTATCTATTACTATTAAAAAAACACTCGGGGAAAGGATGGTGATTAGATAAAGTTATACAGATAGTGACCATAAAGCTAGTTTTTCATCAACACAGGAAACTAGTTTTTCATCAACACAGTAAAACAACATCATGTAATAAAGAGACGGCAAATAATAAATAGAGAAGGCAAACTATATTACCTTGATCAACAACAATGGCAGCGGCGCTGGGATGGTCGGAGACGGCGGCGACGGGTTGGTTAGTGTTGGTAGCGGGATGGTGGGGTTCGCTCATAACGCTGACGGAGACCAAGAGAGAGGTGCAGTGGCGAGAGAGAGGGAGAGGTGACGGCGGCGCCGGTGGGAAGGAGAGGTGGATTCAGTGATTATGGGGGAGGAAGGTGGAAAGTTGTCTGAGAAAGGAAGAAGAAGAGTTTGATAGCAGAGCGCGTATTTCCTTTTCCTCATTAAAGAATTAATTTTTGCAAGCCATTTAATCACATCCATTGATTTTATTTTTTCCACATATGCAACCAAGCTCAATATGCAACCAATCAGAAAATTAGGAGTGTGGGGATACAGGTTCAAAGTGACTTTAAGTTTATCGGTAAATTAGATATATTTTACTAACATAAAAGGACACAAAAATCTATGATTCAAAATTATGACTAAATCATTATTCTCTTCTTTAGTGCAAAAAGTAATTAACAATATTGTAAAAAAAAATCCGGTGGGATTGGTCTCCATTGATTAGTCGATTCTTATATTGGATACCGAGTTTTTAAAAAAAAAATGTAACAACCGAGTCTCATGTAAGCTAAAAGATAAAATATGACTAGAGTTTATAAAGAGTGACATCCATCACCTTAGAAGCTCCTTTTATGGACTTGTGTTAGGTCCAACCAAAAATTCTAAGATAATGTCAAAACCTATCCTGGTTCAGGTCATCTATGATTGGTATTTATGCACCAAGTCCAATAGCAATGGGGTGATAGGGTATATTGAAAAAACCAAGTCCCATATATCTTATAAAGAGTGACACCCATCACCTTACAAAACAATTTTATGGGTTGTGTTGAACTCAACCACAAATTCTAAGAAATGATATTTTATTTTGTAACATATCATCGATGGGTGTAAAGTGCGTGCATAATTTGAAGGTGAGAAAAACACAAGAAGGGGGGGTTGAATTATGTTTGCTTTTTATTCGTTTTCTCCTACTGAAGTCACTGATCAGAAGCAGATAGATTTCAGCTTCTGAAGTGATAATCAGAATCTAAATGCAGCGGATAAAAACAAAGAGAGAGAGAGAGAGAGAGAAGAAAGACACAAAGCAATTATACAGGTTCCTTCCACAAACCGAAAGTAGTCCTGTCCCCCTTGCACTTTCAAGGAGAGTTCACTAAAAATGTAATATCAAATTACAACTGCTCAATGCTACAACTAGCAAGAGATTTCCTATGCTCCTGAGCACAGTCAAGAGACTTCCAATGCTTAAGCACAACTGCAAGAGACTTCTATTGCTCAAGCACACAAGCAAGAGACTTCTAATCAAACAGAATTACAAAGAAATTTGTTTGAGTTTGAACACTTGATATACAATCAGTGGTGTTCACAATACAAATCAGATACAAACTCTTAAGACTTTAGAATTTCTAAAATATGAACTTTGATAAGAAATTCTAAGTGACTTTAGATGCAGAACAATAACAGAGTTTGGGACTTTGAATTGTTGTATGAGTCTTACTTTTGTGTGTGTCTGTATATCCAACTAGCAGGTCTTCACTCCTTTACATGGAGGTGTGAAAGATACGTTGGAAAATTGTCAGCACAATAAAGAATCATTTGAAGCTTTGATTAAAATCATCAATGATCTTTTGTCTGATATGGTTATTGTCCTATGAAGGATCAATTTCAAATGCATTCCTAGTTTGAAGGAACATTTCTGCAGGCAGAGCTGTTATTCTTGTCTTGTTGCAGAGACACAAACAGAGTAGTGGAGGAAGTGGTTGTACAATTCGTACAATTGTCCTTTGTCAACGCTCTTGATAGAACAAGCATCCAATGCTTTCAAATTCTTTCACAAAGGACGTGGTAACACTCTTTCAGTCTAATGCAATGTTGGACGAGATTAAATTCATTACCCAACCTTTGAAGCTTTAAGTCTCTCATCTCCTGATGAACTTCAGCTTCTGGTGATCTTGCTTCTGATGAGATGCTTCTGACGAACTTGCTTCTGATGACGTCATCACTTCAGGAGCACTTATACTGCAGATGCACTTTTCATCAGATGCTTCAAGCTTCCTTTTTGTTGGTTCCTTTGCTCTCTTTTGTTCTTCCAAAATCAAATAAAGATATCAAATTTTTGTCTATGGTCTTGTACACTTGAACAAATATTAGCATATCCAATTGGCAATTTTTAATACCTTGTTATCATCAAAACTCTAAGGGTAATGTATGTTAAACACATTTTGTTCCAACATATTTCACTTCAATATTTCAAAAATATCATGAAGATAATAGATGATTATTTCTATAAGACCCGTTCACATAAACTACTAGGTAGAAATAAAATATTACAATAGGGACTAAAAATACTGACAAAAAATTGTACAAGAATTAAAAAATGTGATTTTATTTTACAAAGACTAAATAAAATTCTACATATTTATAGGGATAAAAAACGTATCTAACCATAACATTTAGTAGTGGTATTAACACACAATTAATTATGCCACACAATAATCATTATCATATTCATCTTCTTTTTGTTTTATATGTTGCAATCATGGGCTGAGCCAATTTATAACTCTAGGGGAATCAATAAAGACTACTACTTTTTTCATCGGGTGTTTCTCAGGCGTCCTATTTTTCCCTCAAAGCACACTCTCGAATCGAATTATATAATTCAAACTTTTTATTGGTGTGCTTTAGATTATATAATATGAAATCTTCCTATATATAACTTGAAATCAGAAAACTTACCTCATTTCAACGGTTTCTATTGTGTCCTAAACTTCTCTCTCACATACCCAAAATCCAAAAATCCAACATTGGATGATTGTTGAAGGTCTTTTGCTCAAAAGCATCACATCTCAAGCCTTTTCAAACATCAAACACAAGGTAAAGTGTCATTGCTACGATTTATAATTGTTGGCTTCATTTTTTTCTAGACTGTTGTACTTATTCAGATTACATAATTCGAATTGTATCAGTCTATGTTGTTTTTGGTTATTTTATGGATTTTTGTTAATGCTATATACATGTGATTATGCATGTTTCAGATATGGACCATGTGGACCGCATTAGGAACAACATACCTTCCATAAATTCTTCTACTAGACAAGATGTTAAGGCAAAATCTCTAATTAATTTTAAAGATAACAAACCTTGATGATTAAGGAATTAATGGACTTTGATGAATTTGTTGGTATTTAACTTGTATTCTTGAGTGCTTAATCAAGACAGGAACAATGTTTAATTCATACCAAGAAAAAAGAAATCAAAGGACATAAAGACTTAAGAACTCAGTCAGAGTTCAGAAAGTTAAGAGTTCAGAAGGTTGTTCTGATGAACATTAAGAACCAAGCCCAGAAATTCATGAACCAAATGAAGAACATGCATGCAAGGTTCATGTGACATAAATAAAATCCTAGTAAAGTACATTGACTAAGATCAATCAAGGAATAAATGCATTTATTTGTTTAAAGTCAAAAAGGGCATCTTCAATGTTCATTCAAGACTATGAACATTTGAAGTACAAAACAATAGGAATATTCCATTAAGAATATTATCCTAGATGTTTTCCATACTGCACTTCATTGATGTTTAACTATTAGGATTTGATTACATCAAATAAGAGTCTTACAAATCATCTTAAGTGAAACAAAAGGAACATTCTAAAGTCTCCTGAGTTCAGAAAGTTCGATCTTGCCCCATGCTTTTTCTGACATGAACAGTACAGTGGTTGGAAAGTAAAAAAGCAAATTCAAAAGCAAGATCAAGTCTGATTCAACAGGAATTCGACACATAAGGGAGTTGGTATTGTACAAAGCTAACCAAATCCCCTAAAGCATGGAAGTGAAGTGATAGTTCCACTTTATGAGATCTTGCAGATGTTTCAAGACAGATTTCAAAGAAGATATGATCTAACAACATTCTGAAGTCCTACAAGAACAATCTTTATAATTAATAAGGTTGAAGGATGATGTAATAAAAAAGATGAAGGGTGATGAGGATTGAAGAAATCCGTTGGCACTGATGGTTAAGAGATGATTATGATATTGATTAAGCTTTTTTTTCTTCAGTATAATTAGCGAAATTTTTGTTAAACGTCTTACATAGGCGGACATTAAAAAGAATATATTGTTTGTTACGCTTTGCAATTAAGAAAGATGTAAAGTATAACTACCATACATTCATAACCTCCATAAAAGTGAGATGTATATAAATAGTCAAAAAGTATTTAACTTTACTATGTGGGACATTTTCTTTTGAAAGAAAAACTTTACTATGTGGGACATGTAAAGCAGTATTACTCTTTTTAACATAAAAACAAAATTTAAACACAAATCACAAAATTAATTTCTTTAAGCGCAATCAAAGTGCTCAAAGATGAATCTTTGTGACTTGTAAGGGAGAGTGGGCCTGGAGGGTTTGGAATTCTCAATGCGTTAATCATGAAACTTTCCCTCTTCATAAATTGCTTTCTGCGGTTGGTCCTTTGCATGAGAAAACTAGTAATTGCTATATGAATGGTTTCAGTTGAGTCATGACGTGCATGAGTAGAAACTTTGGGCTTTGATGTGTTCAAAAGGTTATTCCTAGCAATGAATAATAGAGAGTTGTCAAAGAAACAGAAACATCAATTACTGTAATTCACAATCACCAACGGCGGTAAACAGGAAAAATGAATTGTGATGTGCCTCATGAGGAATTTGAATTTCTTGTAAATGGTTGCATGGAGTGATGTGAAAATAGAACAGACCATGTCAAGCGAGTTCAACATCTGACTAGCTCCAACATACTTTTTTGTATTTCAAAACATAAAACCGCTGAACCTTTAGCTCCCACAGACAGAAATCAAACATGGAACTGTCCTGTTAATGTTGCCTTAATGGATAGCAATCCAATTGCGAGAGGAGATAATGATTGAGACTTTTTATAATCTTATGTTGTTATAATCGTTACATTTATCTAATTTTTTATTGATTATATATTGGCAGACACGCAAAGGATAAGAAGGGCAAATATCGGTGATGATAAGAAGGCTATCAAATTCACACTTGTTTAGCATCACAACTCGGTTTTAATATGCAACTAAAGCAGCGTCGGAACAAGACAGTGGAGGGTTTAGGAGGTTGTGGATCAATGGAGGAACCAATAAACCCTCTCTGTCTCTGTCTCCGACTCGTCTCATTCCTTTGAATAATGAAGACATCGATTCAAAAAATAATGAATATATAAAAATTTCAATTAACATGTTGGTGACTGTCCTGTTCGGTTCAAAACAGAGAAATGTAGCGGTGGTGCAACGGTAGAAATGGCTTCCGACGCAGTCGAGAACGATGTTCCAGTGTGGAGAAGAGTGAGCTTCTACGATGAAGGAGAATGATGCTTGCAGGCACGTCAATATCAAAAAGACGTTGGAGGTCATGCTTATATAGTACCAAAATCATGGTTAATAATAGGTTCAAACCCTTGTTTGATTATAGGCTAAATTGCATTTTTGGTCTCTTAACTATTTAGGTAGTATCGTTTTGGTCCCTTAATTAAAATTCGATTTATTTCGGTCCCTTAACTTCTCTCGCTTACACATTTTGGTCCTTTCCGTTAGTTTTAATTCAAAAACGTTAGGTTTTCTTCATTTTCTTCTGGAATTTTTCTGGGATTCTTATTGTTGAAGGTTGATAGAGATGATATGAAGATATAAAAGAGGAGAAGAAGATGAAGAAAACCTAACGTTTATGAAGTAAAACTAACGGAAAGGACCAAAATGTGTAACGGAGAGAAATTAAGGGACCAAAATAAATCGAATTTTAATTAAGGGATCAAACCGTTACTACCTAAATAGTTAAGAGACCAAAAATGCAATTTAACCTTGATTATTTTATTGGCCCATTTCAAAGTGGTTTTTCCCTTTACCCTCGCTTTTTCCATTTTTCTCACTTCACTTTCTTTCTCTTATTTCATCATTAATTAAGATAAATGTATCCTTATTCTTTTACAAGGAAGAAAGAAAATTTCTTAACAGATGGAGGATTAGCCTTCAATCTCCACTTCAGTTTCAAACTATTATATGAAGACTTGTTGGGTCCCTCAAGGAATATGTCCGTAAATTTATCGGGTGACTCGAAATATTTTGAGCATTGCTTAACTAAAATGTTTGTAGGCTTCTTTGGTGTGTGAAAAGCTAGATAAGTTTATTCTCCTTTACTAGGAAAATTGGTTTGGAGTATGTAACATCAACCTCATAAGCCTTTCGGGTAAATATGATATATCTTAGATTACTTTCTGCATGAGGATTATAGATTATGATCTTTTGCTTGAAATTTTATTATTAAAGCCAAAAACACCTTCAAGGATGGTTATAAATCCATAGTGAAAGGGTTATAAATCCATAGTGAAAGGAAGGGATATTCTTTTCTAGTATTTGTCGAAGATGCTTTAAGAATTACTCTTAGTTGTGTCTCGCGTAGGGAGCTCTTTTGAAATCTCATCAAGAAAACGTAATTCATATATGTGTGCCACTTAAATCTAAATTCCTGTTATGCTTTGATTGTATCTCCCATGTTTCAGTTTTTCAGCTTATGATGTGTCTGCAATGGTTACATTCTACAAAGTCTATAAATGTTTTGTCACTTACATTTTTCTATGCATAGATAAATTATTTTCACTCCTCAAAAATTCGAGTTTTTGGGTTATGTGAATTGTCTCCCTAGACAGTCAAATAAAAATAAACTATTCTATATATATTTCATTATCATTGGATTGAGTTGCTTTGGTAATTGGTACTCCCACCTTCCAATAATAACTTAGTTATTTGCAAAAAAATAAAGTCTAAAAATTATTGAGTCATTTCACTTTTCAAATACAATATTAATTACTTTTTTCTCTTTATAACTCTAATTAATATTTCTTTCATCACAATTTAATATATTTCATTTTGCATTTATGATAGTGGAGTATGCACTAATACTTAACGAGAGCATTTAAAACCATTTTTCTCTCTCCTTCATTTATATTTTTTCTTAATATGTGTGAAATGAGCAAATGATCCGGTTAATCCGGGAGTGAGGGAGTAATAATTTTATGTTTAGTAAAAAAAGAACTATATGTTAACAATTAAAATGATTGAAGGAGATGAGATTTTGTAATTTTTATCACCGTCTATTTATAGAATTACAAATGTTCATCCCCTCCATCATACAACTTTACTATAAAACTCATTAGTATATAAAAACACTCAAAAACTCTTAACATTTCTATATGGGACTTGTAGAACAAGAGAATTTTTAATCACTCTAAAATCACTTAAATCACAACACTAACTTCTTTCACCATAGTAACACAATTTAATTTCTCAAAGCTGAATCTTTGTTACTTGTGAAGGAGAGTGGGGGGGCTAGGAATTCTCAGTGCATTGATCATGAAACTTTCCCTCTTCATAAATTGCTTTATGCGGTTGGTACTCTGATGGAGAAAACTAGTAAGTGCTTCATTAATGGTTAAAATCTCATCAAGAAAACATTATTCATATATGTTTGCCACTTAAATCAAAATTCTCGTTATGTTTATCTCCCATGTCTTTGATTTTTAGCTTATGATGATACTCCAATGGTTAAATCTTTTCACTTGCGTTTTACTATGCACAGAAAAAATATTTTCACTCCTCACAAAATCGAGTTTTCAGTTACATGTTTTCCGTGTTAGTTGCATTGAGTTGCTATTAGTGTGTTAACCCGATATGCATAAATTATATGGTCATGGATACTTGAACAAACTTTAGAATCGCAGTTGTTCTTCTATACATTGTTAACATCAAAACATTATTTGTCGAAAAGAAAAAAAACATCAAAACCTTAGAGACATTTTTTAAAACTCATCTTGGTCTAACAATTTTCCCCTTTTTGATGATGACAAACTTATGTATTTAAAAGAACAATTGTCATTGTTAATTAACTTAATTCAAGAGAGAGCGAAGTTTGTGACCACATTTTTCAGTTGCGTGACCACTATTTAGAAGCTGAAAAATGTGGTCACGCAACTAAAATGTGGTCACACAGACCATATATTTGATTAACTGAAACTTTTCAAAGTGGTACAAAGAGATGTACACATTAAAAGTGTCTACCTATCATAGCTCTTAAAAAAATTATATGTTTTGGAAATAAACTTTGTAATTAAGAAAGCTACAAAGTACGTCTTTCATACACTCCCTTAAACGCATAAAAGTGAAAAGTATGTAAACGAGCAAAGACTCCTTTAACTTTTCTATGTGGGGCATGTAAAACATAACTCTATTTTAACAGAAAAACATTAAAAATTTAAACACTCTAAAAACACTAAAATGACAAAACTAATTTCTTTCAGCTGAGTTAAACAATTAAATTTCTCAAAGATGAATCTGTGACTTGTAAGGGAGAGTGGGTTTGGAGGGCTATGAATTCATAGATTGCTTTTTGCGGTTGGTGCTTTTCGTGAGAAAACTGGTAATTGCTATATGAATCTAATCTTGATTTCCAAAATAACCAACACAAAGCTTTTGGTTTACAATTATCCTCTTGCAGGAAAGCTAACAACACAAACTTGGAATCAACTGAAATGGTGTTGGAGTTCCGTTCTTGGTGTTTGATAACACTTCTCAAGACCAAACGAATCCTCATCCTTTGGTTTTCAAGGTGACATCAGAAATTCCACATGAATGTACAAATTATTCTACAGAGAACTTGCTGAAGGAATGAATAAAACGAACCTTCTTTGAAACCTGTTTGAGAAAGAGAGACTAATAGGTAAAAGTAACCATTTCAATTCTCATGAATAAGACTTCAATAGCAACTTCACGCTTTTTACAAACTAAAGAAATTCCACATGAATGTTTTAACTATTGTATGAAGACCTGTTGGGTCCTTCAAGGAATTTGTCCATCAATTTATAGGGTGACTCCAAATTTTTATATGGAAAGGAAATTTTAAGCATGGCTTATACTTGGTTGGAATATAGTTACCTTAACTAAAATGTTTGTAGGCTTCTTTTGTGTGTGAAAAGCTAGATAAGTTTATTCTCCTTTCCTAGAAAAATTGGTTTGAAGTATGTAACATCAACCTCAGAAGATTTTCCGGTAAATATGATATATGTTAGATTACTTTCTGCATGAGGATTATAGATCAGGATCTTTTGCTTGAAAGTTTATTATCAAAGCCAAAAACACTTTCAAAAATGGTTATAAATCCTTAGTGAAAGCAAGGGATATTCTTTTCTAGTATTTGCCGAAGATATATGTTTACAGTTAGCGACCACAGGAGGTAGTAATTTTTTTGATAGACATGGCAGAAGAAAACGTTTTAAAATTGTTGGATACCTTCAGAACTACTCTTAATTGTGTCTCACGGAGGGAGTCCTTTTAAAATCTAATCAAGAAAACATAATTCATATATGTGTGCAACTTAAATCCAAATTCTCGTTATGCTTTGATTGTATCTCCCATGTTTCTGTTTTTCAGCTTATGATGCGTCTCCAATGGTTACATTCTTCAAAGTCTATAAATGTTTTGTCACTTATGTTTTTCTATGCACATAAACTATTTTCACTTCTCAAAAATTCGAGTTTTTGGGTTACATGTTTTCAATGTTTGTTGGGTTGAGCTACTATGATGATAATTGTGGTTGGCTTCTTTCCGATTAAAGTGAATTCTCTCACTAAACAGTCAAATAAAAATAAACTATAAATAAACTATTATATAGATATTTCGTTATCATTGGATTGAGCTGCTATGGTAATAATTGTTGTTGTCTTCTCTACGATTAAGTGAATTCTCTCCTTAAACGTTCGAATAAAAATCAACTATTCTATGGATGTTTTTATGTGCAGGTAATCGTGTGTAAGAATTCTAGATTTTTTTTCACAAAAAATTAAACATATGATCAAGTTATGAAATTCTACATTTTTATTTAATCTTTATGTTTAGTCAAAAAAGAATTGTATGTTGTAAATAATTAAAAAGCTTGAAGAAATAACAATTTATAGACAATATTTAATTTTGTTTTTAATCGGATGTTATTACAAATTAATCATCCCTCAAACTTACAACCTTATAAAACTCATTGGTATATAAAAACTCAAAAACTTCATTAAATTTTTTATGTGGGACTTGTATAACAAGAGAATTTTGAATCAGTCTAAAAACACTTAAATCACAACTCAAATTTCTTTCACTATAGTGACACAATTTAGGGGGTGTATTGGATTAGGATTTTAAAGGACAATTTTTGTTTTAAAAAGTCTTATGGATTTTAAAAGACTTTGCATGATTTTAATGACTTTCATGATTTTAATGGATTTCAATGGATTTACATCATAAGATTTTAAAGGATTTGAAATGATTTTATGGATTTTATAAGATTTCGAAAGATTTTATGAATTTTAAGGATTCATTGGAAAGAAATAATTATAACACACTTTTTTCACAATATTCTTAATACATACTCTTTTATTTATTTTATTTTATTTACGAGAAAGTTAGAGAAATGATTATAACATACTTTTTTCACAATATTCTCAACACAGACTCTTGTTTATTTTATTATTTTCACGAGAAAGTTAGAGAGAGAGGAGGGAGGGAGGAGAGAGGGGGAGGGAGGGTGGGAGAGGGAGAGGGAGAGAGAGAAGAGAGATGCATAGAGGAGATAGATAGTAAAATCTTATAAGAAAAAACAATTCTAAGAAATCTCATGTGTTTATGAGAGACTTTTTCATGCTAAAATTTAATTAGAAAATCCCACAAAATCCATCAAAATCCATTTTATTAAACAATCTTTAGAAATTTGAATAATTTTGAATACCACAAAACTTTTTTTAAGTGATGAAGAATCTTGATTGAATATCACATGACTTTTTTTAAATGACAAAGAGTCTTGATTGAATATCACAAAACTTTTTTTAAATTGCAAAAAGTCTTGATTGAATACCACAAGACTTTTTTATAATAAAAAAGTCTTTTAAAATCCGTTCAAATCTTAATCCAATATACCCTCCTTAATTTCTCAAAGCTGAATCTTTGTTACTTGTGAAGGATAGTAGGCCTGGAGGGCTACTCAATCCATTGATCATGAAACTTTCCCTCTTCATAAATTGCTTTATTCGGTTGGTACTCTGCAGGAGAAAACAAAAGTGCTTTATTAATGGTTAAAATCTCATCAAGAAGACGTAATTTATATATGTGTGCCACTTGAATCAAAATTCTCGTTATGCTTTGATTGTATCTCCCATGTCTCTGTTTTTTAGATTATGATGAGACTCCAATGGTCAAATCTCGTTATATATGTGTTTTTTAGATTATTATTTTCACTCCTTGAAAAATCGAGTTTTCAGTTACATGTTTCCGGTGTTAGTTGCGTTGAGCTGCTATGATAATAACTAGTGTGTTGACCCGTGCTATACACGAACGACAAGTTAACAACACTTTCATGATGGAAAACTTGGAATCAAATGCAATGGTGACGAAGTTCTAGGTTATATGTTTCCGGTGTTTGTTGGGTTATGCTGCTATGATAATAATTGTGGTTGTCTACTTTGCGATTTAAGTGAATTCTCTCCGTAGACGGTCAAATAAAAATAAGGCAAAATGCATCCAGGGATCTTTAAGTTTTGTGTTTGTTCCGGATTAGTCCTTTAAGTTTTTGAAGTTTCACATAGGTCCTTTTAATTTTTGAATGTTTGCAACGTTGACCTTTCCGTCAATGTGTGTTAATATAACGATGTCGTGGATGTTAACTTGATGACGTAGCACATGCGTTTTGGCTTGGCAACATGTACTGACTTCATCCCTCTCTTTATATCACTCATTTTTCCCTAATTTCAAAACCCTAAACTCCATTGTTGTCCAAATTTAAATCTCAAATCATCAATTGCAGCTAACCATGGCTTCATTCCAATCAAATTCTTCCAATTCTCGTAACAAATTTGACGGGTCTTTCATTTCTAGTTGTAGGCATGAAGTTTCGTGCTACACCATCGTTATATTAACGGACACTGACGGTCAAAGTTGCAAACATTCAGAGACTAAAAGGACATATGTGGAACTTCAAAAACTTAAAGACTAATCCGGAACAAACACAAAACTTAAAGGACACCTGGATGCATTTTGCCTAAAAATAAACTATTCTATGAATTTTCATTATCATTGGATTGAGCTGCTATGGTCATAATTGTTGTTGTCTGCTCTGCTATTTAAGTGAATTCTCTTCGAATAAAAATCAACTATTCCATGGATATTTTTGTTGTCCGGCGTTTGAAATTTTAAACAATTAAAAGAGATTTGGGAATAAAACATGTGTAATTATTATCCAATTTTATATAATTAGACATGGTTAACCCCCATAACTCTATCAATTGCATCTAACTCATTATTGTATGAAACCTCAAAAACTCTCTTAACTTCCCTATGTGGGACTTGTAAAACAAGAGAATTTTGAAACACTCTAAAAACACTAAAATCACAACACTAAGTTCTTTCAGCAGAGTGACGATTTAGTTTCTCAAAGGTGAATCTTTGTGACTTGTGAAGGAGAGTGGGCCAGAAAGGCTAGGAATTCTCAATTCATTGATCATGAAACTTTCCCTCTACATAAATTGCTTTATGCGATTGGTACTTTTTAGGAGAAAACTAGTAAGTGCTTCATTAATGGTTTCCCTTATGGAAGAGACCACCATCATTAATGTTGATGAAAGTGGTATTAGCAATGGTTTTGGAGGAATCGTACGTATTTGTTTGGTGGTTATTCGTAACTCTGTGTTATCAAACTGTTTCATAACAGCTCATGAATGGAATTTATCCCAAGTCAAAATTCAAATTTAATATAGACGAAATCATACATTTTGGCCGGTGTGTTTGGTTTGCCATTTCGTGACATACATGTTGGGCAAGAATGGTTTTTAAATTGGTGATGACTCGGGAGCAAGAAACAGCTGGTACGGAACAACGATCAGTTTTCGTGACAGGATGGACAAGGAACAGCGACGCGGCAGCAAGTTCTGCGCAAGTGAGATGGCTACGCCCACAGCGAGAGACTTAAATGTAACGTAAATGCTTCATTCTCCATTGAGCAGAATAGAACATGTATTGGGATGTGCTTGCGGGAAGGGGAAGGAGCCTTCATGCTTGCTAAGACCATGTGGTTGTCTCTAGTGATCCAGTTGAAGTGGGAGAAGCATTTGGTCTATATTATGTCATCTAGTGGGTAAGCGATATGCCTTTTGACAATATTGATTTTGAGTTTGATTCTAAAACAGTCGTGGACGCCTTCAACAACGATCGAGAGAAAGCTACGGAATTTGGTTATGTTATATCAGCTTGTGTTTGTAAACGTAGTTTTGCTTCTCACTTCACAAACTCTCAATTTGAATTTAGTCGAAGACTAGCAAATAAGCTCACTAAGGCAGCATTAGCAGGGGTAACCAACATGTATAAGTCAACTCATTAATGAAATGTTATAAACACCTTTCCCTTTAAAAAAATGGTGATGCGTGGTTACACTGCGAACTTTATACTACAAACAAATGCAGCTAATCCAGAAGCAGTCACTGTTTTGTGCTAGTTATATCCAACATATGACATTCAACAACTTTAGATATTAGATGCATACTCACCGTAAATTACATATGTACAAATTACAGTAACTTAACAATAACAATTTTAAGAAAGTCTGCATTTGTGATTTAGATAACAATTTTAAAAAAGTCTGCATTTGTGATTTAGGCCGTGACATTAATATCTCGTATGTCTCTACAGTTCTAACATGATCGCGACCGAGGCTGCATCATCCAATTTTTTATGGCGGTTTAAAACATTGATAAAAATTCAGTCCTTTGATAAGCTTGTTGGAGTACTTAGATATATATACCAGTGAAAAAGAGCAAAGAGAAAAACTTTGCGGACCCAACCTTGGAGATGACCTTATCTTCTGCAAAATTATCATCGAATTAAGTGTCACAAAACTATTACATATTTTCCTCATGACTTAAACAAATAGAATAAAAAAACTTCATACATATAAAAAACATAATGGAAACTATGTAGCTGGCTTGAAAATACATGGATGATAAAAACACTTCAAGCCAGCTACATAGTTTCCATTATGTTTTTCAAGCCAGCTACATATTTTTCTCATAACTTAAAACAAATAGAATAAAAAACTTTATATGATCAAGGCACTCACTGCATTCTTTTGGGTGACACAAACACTTCAAGCCAGCATTACAGTTTCCATTAGGATTTTCACACCCTTTGCAAAATTCTAGTTGAAATGTCCATATGAGCACACCTTGTTTGTGAATATAAGTAAAGAAGGTAATATTCTCATTATTAGTCTTTATGTTGATGATTTGATATTTATTGGTAATTATGAGTATATGTTTGAACAGGTTAAGTCTACGAAAAGGGAATTTAACATGTCAGACCTTGGCAAGATGAATTATTTTCTTGGAGTTGAAGTAATTCGGAATGAGATAGGAATTTTTATTTGTCAAAAAAAATGTGAGAGAGTTGTTAGAAAGGTTTGACATAGAGAAGAGTAATTTATCTAGGAATTCATTGCTCCTGGGTGCAAATTCATCAAAGATGAAAATAGTGTGAAGGTGGATGCTACAAAGTATAAGTAGATTGTGGGTTGTTTAATGTGTTCAGCAGCCAGAAGACCATATCTAATGTATGTATTAAGCTCAATTAGCAGGTTCATGAACTGTCCAACTGAGCTACACATGAATGATGTAAAAAGAGTGCATAGATATCTTAAAGGCACAGTTGACTTGGGTGATCGCAAAAGTACTTTCGAGTATGTTTTCATGATGTATTGAGAAGCCTGAGGCATACACAGATAGTGGTTATACAGGTGATTTGGATGATCGCAAAAGTACTTTCGAGTATGTTTTCATGCTTGAGGCACAATCTCATGGTAGTTTAGAGTCTATTGTAGTTTTAGGGAGTTATAGAGAAGTTAGAGATGGTGGGCGGGGTTAGATCACAAAGGGCGACCCATGTTGAATCATTTGTTGGATCGACCCGGCTTGCGGAGGACAGTAACACTGACCCAATATTATTATATCGGTCCATTTCATTGTTTGAAATTTAATGGTATCTATTCAATCACATTTCATTGTTTGCATAACTTTATAATTGTAAATTTACGGTTTATCATCATATCTTCATACACACCCATGGCATAATCATTTGTGATTATCGTATCGTACTTATATCTAAGCACCTACCTACACGATTGAGGGATCAAAACAAAAACATCCAAATAGAAATTAATTAAAAAAAAAGCTATTATTCCTGTCAAAAATAACCATTATTAATATTTATTAGTAAGTGAAAATGACCATAAAAAGGTAAGAAAAGAGAGTTTATATATGCTATAAAATACTCTATAAAACTAATAAATGACTATATCTTTTATTTTTACATAACATTATTTTTTAAATAAGAGTAAAAATGAAAGAAATAAAACTATAACTCAATTATAGTTATAGAATTACAAATTCTCATTCCCTCAACCTTACAGCACAATAAAACTCATTATTATATAAAAACTCAAAAACTCTCTTAACATTTCTATGTGGGACTTGTAGAACAAGAGAATTTTGAATCACTCTAAAAATACATAAATCACAACACTAATTTCTTTCCCCATAGTAACACAATTTAATTTCTCAAAGCTGAATCTTTGTTACTTGCGAAGGAGAGTGGGCCAGAAGGGCTAGGAATTCTCAATGCATTGATCATGAAATTTTCCCTCTTCATAAATTGCTTTTTGATAGAGTTGCGACTTGGCATCAGTTAATGGAAGAATCCCCCATCATTATCAATATTGATGAAAGTAGTATTAGCAATGGTTTTGGAATCATTTTACATATTTGTTAGGCGCTTATTTGTACAACATTACTGCTGTAACAGCCGCATCAATCATTAGATCTACCGTTGTGTAAAGTTTCGAGAATCAAACTGTTTCATAACAGCTCATGAATAGAAGAAACCATACATGTTCACACGAGGAGATCATCTGTTCCATTGATTCCAAAATTCAACTTCAATATAGAAGAAACCATACATTTTGGGCAGTGTGTTTGGTTTGCCATTTTGTGCCATACATATTGAACTCTTACATTATGAAGAAATACAACCGACGCATCTAGGATTACAGTTGTGGACCACGCTTTATAACTACGAACTATAGATAATCGCTATTTTGTGCTAGTTATATATATCCTAAAGTTGAGATTCAACAACTATAGATATTAGATGCATACATACAGCAAATAACATATGTACATATTATTACATAACCTAATTATAACAGTTTTAAAAAGGGTCTGCATCTACTGCGTCATCCGTTTCTTTATCGCGATTTAAAACATTACTAATAATTCAGTCTTTGGATAATCTTGTTAGACTTAGACATACATGAGGAAGGCTATTGTACCAATGAAAGAAAGCAAAGAGAAAAACAAACTATCAGTAGACTTTAAGGATCCAACCTTGGAGATGACCTTATCTTCTGCAAAATTATCAAAAAAGTGTCACCAAACTGTTGCATATTTTCATCATAACTTAAAACAAATAGAATAAAAAACTTTATACGATCGCGGTACTTACTGCATTCTTTTGGATGACACAAACACTTCAAGCCAGCATTACAGTTTCCATTAGGATTTTCACAGCCTTTGCAAAATTCTGGTGCATGAGTTGGAACGTTAACAGTTATCCTTAATTGAGAAGATACAGAAGAATTTGAAGTCAAGAAAGGTGGTTGAGTTTTGATATTCCCACTGTAGTTTGTGTGATTATGGTGAGGTGTAGAAGAACCTAATATGAGATTGAATAGGAGTAAGAATTGAATAAGATGGAGTTTCTTGAGTGACTTCATTTTCATCCCTTTCTCTCTAGTATCAATGTAAAACTGTGCTCAATCATAAGTGGAAGAGTGATACTAGACTGTAGATAGGAAAGCATAGTGTCAAGTCCAATATTTGAAAAACCGGACCTAACCAGCCAGTTGAACTAATTGAATCAAGAATCAGTCAGTTCACTGGTTGGTTTGATCCTGATTACGTTATAGTCTGATTAAATCAGGTTGAACTGCAATTGGTTCAACTGCTTTTCTTTTCTTTTTTTTAACTTATTTTTATTTATTATTTGGTTTAGATGTGGTTGAACTAATTGAACCATGATCTAGATGTCTAACCATTGGTTCTCCGGTCCAATTTTAAAAAAATTGGTAAAGAGGCCTAGAGAGACACTAAATCCAAATTCCTTTAATGTTGGTCCCATTGCTGGATTAAAGATTTTCTTTTTCCTCCTTTTTCATGTCACTAGTAAAAGCCACATTACTTTGAGGTATCTTGATGTAGAACTTTTGAAGCCCATCCTTCATAAAGTATTTTAATTTATTCACAATTAGTCATCAAGTTTTGCATGATTTAATCACTTTCACTATTGATAATCATTTAATGGCCACCTAAAGTTGCTTTTCTCTTTAGGCTTTGTTAGACAAAGCAAATGATGTTATTCATGCACTGTAGATGAAGATCTTGACCTCAGTTGTTTACTTTAACTTTGAATAGTTTAGTATACTTTCCTTTTGTAACAATCTCTGTCTGTATGTGAATTTCATTTAATATGTTGGATACTGGAGGCGTATTAAATGTGCTGTTACAAATAAGATGGTACAATTGGGAGAGAATTAATCTTTGTTTGGATAAACATCTTAATTAATCACTTCTAACATAAACATTTATCATAAAAGCTATTTCTATAGCATAAGATAAAATAAAGTTAAACTCTTTTAATATAAGTTATAAGTTGTTTTTATATAAGTTATTTTGAAGAGCTTATAAAAATAAGTTCAAATCGGCTTATTGACATGTCATAAGTTGGTTGTCATAAACTCTTCCAAGAGACTCGCAAGTGTTTATGTCAGGACATTAGCTGACATAAATTAATCTGAACAGACACTCAGTATATTAACAAATTAACAAATACTAACATCTAGAACATGCCATAAATTTGAAAATAGAAGAGCATATCAAGTTCAAATTGCATGAGAACTAGCATCAAAAAACTAAAAATATTTGATCCATACACATACATGCATACAATTCAAAGATGGTAACTTTAAATTGCTTGAATATCTTCAAGATCATGCTGGTGCTTTGACAATGTTAGATAAAACCCAGCACCACAATCTTCTGAAGAGCAGGTGAAAATATCTTGGAGAACTCAATATGATTTGGATGAATCTGAAATGCATTCAAATCCTCTTTCCCATTGAATGTCATCAAGAAGGCATGAGTAAAACCTTGGCTTAGCATTTCATGACTTTCAATGTCTTTTCCCCTGTCAAACAACAAATACAAACATAGATGATAAGTAAGAGAGTTTTTCGTACTTTTTGCTAAGGCGGAAGTTTCCATGAGAGGCAAGAAGGGCAGCAGATGGAGAGAGAGACTTGAATCCTCTCCAGCTAAATATCAGTCATTGGATTAAATCTAATACCAGAAAGTGTTGATTAAGGTTTTTTATAAAGGTATGTGACCGCGATAAAGACCACGACATCAGGTTTTTTAATGTCTCTGTGACCTCAAAACGACTTTGATTGGGCTCACATAGCCTCATTTGACCGTGATTCTTTTCAATATCAAGGACTGTGACACGACTGTAATAGTCACTGTGACCGCGATTTAAGACCTTCTCATTAGATTAATAAAGAAGTTGAGATTTCGAGAGCGGAATGGACCATAAAAGTAGCAAGTTGCAACTAAATAAACTTAAATGGAAACTCTGCATATGCTCAAAGTAGGCTAAAAGGTTGAATATTCTTTAGTTGGTTGGACTTATAGTTGCTAAATCGTAAAAGTGACTGATGCCTTCGACGTGCAACCGGATCCTCTGCAGTGACTGCAGCGCCACAAGGCATAAGGCTCTGCAGCCACTGCAATGGTATGGTTGCATGAGAGGACAAAAAAGAGAAAAATGCATTGAACTATTTGGTAAAGGAAACTAAATCAAGTGATTGGGCTCAAATGATTAATGATCTCTAATTAAGAACGGATCACTCCGAAGAATTTGAGTTCAAATTCATACGAACAATTATTGATTAGACTGAATTGCGGATTCAGACTATACTTACCTCTTTGCTGAATTGCGGATTACTACATTAAGAACTAGAGGGTACAAAAACAAAAAACTCATGATCATACCATTCAAAGGACTTGACTTGCTCAATCTCAGAAACCATCTTCTTCAAATCTTGGATAAGCTCTTCAACTTCCACACCATCCTTGAACTTAACAATTACATAATGATTGTAAATCTCCATGACTCCAAATCTAATATAACTCTCCTATGAACCAAAACCAGCCCCTACTCCCTAGTAACCAAATATATATGAAAAAAATATATAATACAATGTGAAAATTTCAAAATTTACCTGTCAACTCTCAGTCACTATCTGACCACAATGTCAGATCCTCATGACCAATTTCACATCTCTTTTAGGAGACAACATTCACAGCTTAATAGTAGGAAAGATGGCACTACTTTTTATATAGACCTACCATTGAGCTAACTTCTTCTCTATACAGTAGGATTTGTCTGATGCAATTGTCGTTGTACATGCATGAAGACCATTGGTGTATGAAGGACTAAAATAGACACAGACACCAACAGACAAGGACATTATCATTAACATGCAGTTTTTAATCTTGACCTTGGAGGTCGAAATTGTTTAAAATTAATTTTGTTAGTGTATAATTTGAATCGTCTAGTATGATCTTAAATTAATGATCGAGACCATTTATTGTGTATCAATGTATTGTTCACAACATGGAACCCGGTTTCGGATCCATGATTTTTATCAACTGATAAAATGCTCCGTTGATAGACTTATTTTTCACATGCTTTTAATTTTCATAATATTTTTTTTAATTCTACTTGCTTTAAAATGTAATATTAAAAGACCATGGATTTAGTCACCTTTGTTTTAAAAAATAGGCTTAATTGCACTTTTCCCCCTATCTTTTGTCAATTGTGTGATTTTGCACCCCCTCTTTTTTTTTAGCGATTTTGCACCCCATCTTTTTGCCCCCTTTCTGATTTTGCACCCCATCTTTGTGTTCAATTGCACTTTTGCCCCCTATCTTTTTGCTAATTGTGCGATTTTGCACCCCATCTTTTGCCCCTTTTCCCCTCTTTTTTATTGATGATTTTGAACAAAACACAGTTGGCAAAAGATTGGGTGCAAAGTCGCTAAAAAAAAAAGAGGAGGTGCAAAATTGCACAATTAACAAAAGATAGAGGGAAAGTGCAATTAAGCCTAAAAAATAATAATTGAAATGTCACTCTCTTAAACATTTTGAAGTATAATATAGGTGTGAAGTATTTACCAACTACTACTACATTGATTTCTATTTCTACTGAGAAATATGAATGACCACCTATCTATAATGAAATTTCTTCTTTCAATCTCATTACCATCCAATTTTAACTTCTTTTATAAAATTTTAGATTACCCGACACAGTTCCTGACACTCACCCCCTCTAATCTTGATATGCTATCTCATACACACTCTGAATAGTTTTTGAATTCAACATTTATATTAGATGTTAAACTTAATTATACTTGTTATTATATTAGTGAGTTGTTTTTCTCAATAGCTACTTCGATTTTAAGCTTTAATTCGAAGTTAGAATCCCTAGTATCATTAACAAGCTTAGTGCTTTAATAGGTTATTAGGTTTCGCATCGATCTTCTTACTGTATTTCTATGGTGTAAGTGATCTTTAGAGCAGTTAAATCACTTTAGGTTATTAGATTGAAACTTTTTGTTATCAAACAAATAACTATGAGTATTTTTATCCTAACAATCTACCCCTTTTATGGTGACAAGTTTCGTAGAACAAATTGAAGTTTTTGAATGTGGGAAAGCATCAAAGATTTCCACCTTAGTCATTGCATACGCAGTCTGAATGTGCGGTGACTTGAATCAACAAATGAATCTAAAGCCTTTTGGGACTGGAATGCCAAACAAAAGAAAAACGAGCACTTGATCAAGGATTCAATTTTCAAGTCTTTTGGTTTAAATCAGTCTGAACTATAATAATATAATATTATCAGAACACATTTATTGTGCAGTAATTAAAGCATGTTCTAATTTATTTAATTATCAAATTGGACATTTGTCCATAAAAACTAAACTTGGCAAATTTGCTTTCAAGAAGTTCCAAGATTATGTTCATAAGATAACTTAATAAATTTAGACATAGATTAGATAATTTTTAAATGTTCATGCATTTAAAAGATTTAAATAAAATAAAGAACAGAGCAACAATAAAGTGAAACTGAAATTCTTTCAAAATTCTGAATTGATATAACTAGGTTCATAAATAACATTCAGAAAACAAAGATCAAATTTTTCTACTTCCCTGCGTTCTAATTCCATTTTACATATGTTTCTATATCATCAAAAGTTACAAAAAGGATGATACATGCCCAAAAATATCAGTGCTTGATAAAAAGGTGTGAATACATCCATACTTAATTCTTTCCATGACAAGCGATCCATATCTTTCATATCTGGAGTCTATTTCAAACTACAATGTATCTGAGCATTCGTGCTCTGAAGGCTCGCACTTCTTTTCCACAAAACTATGACCTTTTGCCTTGCTCTTGAGACTAGAAATACGTTTACGATGCCCACGACCACGTATATGTTGTTCCCATTCATGTAATCCTCTAAGAACCCGATCACTGCAGGCCTGTCAACAGAAAGGTCATGAGAAACAGAATATGTTTGACAGTGTTGCAGCAAGATCCATATGGATGCTCAAAATGATTATTCCACATCACTCGTTCGCTACTATATGTATAAGAGCAAGAATCAAAGTATATCATGTAGAGAATAAAGTCAAACTGTGATAAATTTGTAACATTGTGTTTTGTACGTCGCAAATTTCAGTGTATTTTTAAACAAAAATTTTTGGTAGCCAAATATAATTTTCAGATAAACTTTAATCTGATAGTTTAAAAATTCTGCTTCCCCTTCAATTTTTTTGGTTGCCATTTGTGGTAGAGAATGGCGTCAAGACCAAGACCTCAAATGTATTATAAAAGAAGTTTGATTCAAGGGTAGTTTGTCAGTAAGCAAAATAATGCTTTTCTCTTTCTAAAACAGAAGGGGCCAAATACCCCATGCCAGGTGGATTCTAGAACATAGCAGACCTTGCATGTGTATTGAGTCCAGAGGTCCCTTTGGATTATTTTCGTTCCAGTGCCATTTGACATCCCATAGGTTGACGACAAGCTTCCATTCTCAGTCAGAAATGTTGTTACTATCTTTGTAGCTGATTCAACCACTTGTCTATTCCATACATCATTTGATTTGCCTAAAATATAGAATATCAAATCAATAGATAATTCTAAAAGTTAATTCATGAAAAGATAAAAACAGAAAATTTACAAGATTGAGACAGCTTACTTAATATTGATTCTGTGGAATCAACATAGTGTATGTCCCAACCAAACAATGTTTCCAGTCGACTGAGCATCCTCTTCTGTCATGAACAAAACTTCAATATCAATCTTAGACTTCAAATTTATTGCTTCAAACTAGCATGGTATTTAGTAACAACATGCTACATTACAGAAACGAGAACAAAATTTTAGACAGGACAAAAGAAACCGATACTGATTCGAAAATTGATAAACTGAATCTTAATCTTATAGACTCAAAAACAAAAACAAAATTCCCAATATTGTGCAAGCTTCCATCCGAAATAAATGTCCTATAGATGAAGCATCTAGAGTGATTTTCTATTATATGTTGTCTGAATTATCAGAAAAATGACTCATTTTCAGTTCCCTTGCATGTCTGACCAAAAGAAATGTTCTGTGAATCATGCTTGTTTCAGTAAGCCATAGAACAAATAACATTATTTATACGGTTATACCTGACGGCGGACAAGTCTCCTGGTATTAACCTTTACTTTCTCAATTGCATCTTCCAAAAGAGTTGTGGATTTAGTATCAGAGGAAGATCTCAACCATGCCATCAATTTGCCATCAAACAATGGCTCACTATTTTCTAAGCTTGATCCATCAATTAATTCCCCCTCTCTTTGATTTATGTTTTTGGAAACACTAGTTCTTAGAAGATCCTCAAATTCGCGGACACCAATGGCCTGTCGCAAACCTCTGGTGTAATCTGCATTCATAGTATAAATATCATAGACTTCATTGAGTAAACCTGCATCCATCATGTCATCTACCCTCTGCTCTACATATCTGTCAAGTACTGGGAGAGATGCATCCACGCTTATAAAACAACAATCATATCTTAAGTTATCAGCTTGACCCCACTTCTGCCCTGCCACAAGCAAGACCAACATTATTTAAAAGACAGGAAAAAATATTTAACTGACATTATCGTGATTGTTACAAACTTAAATTATTTCCGAAGTATTATTGATTCCAGGGGACATGACATTCCTGTCTCTTCATTTTTATTCCCATGCTGAGAGTGAGTGTCCTCTTTCCACTTACATGAAAATGGAAGTTAAAGTGTTGTACTAAAAAATATCTTGAATTCCCACCTTGTCCTCCGGGCATTTGAATTTTTAAAAATATCATTATAAATATTAAACATTTACCGAACAAGTTTTTGAACTTTCCACAGAATTGCATTTCCAAGAAAATCATTCTAATTATACACCTTGAAACAAACCCCCTCTAAGGGAAAAGAGTTTATAGTGAATTAGCAATAAGTACATTAATGTCAAATAAGATAACAAACCTCTGCAGCCTGTCCTTGAAAAACTTTGCTGGGAAGAACACCAGTTCGAGAGTACAAACTAATGTATTGATTTATCTGCAAAAGAAAAATTAATGCCACGTGTAAATATGCCATCCCCAGATAAGAAATTCAAACAAATTGAAAAGCTCGCCTCAGAAATTAATTTAAAGTGCATAATGCTTCTAATAGATGTATTGTATGTCAGAACTTTAAAAACTTCCCTTAAAATCGTAAAAATTAAAATTACAATTTTATACATGCTTAAATTGTTGAATATAACTAACTGTATGAATAATATGGCCCTTTGTATACTAAGTCTCAAGAAGAAAAAATAATAAAATTAGTCCTCTGACCTTTCTATGGTTATTTGGATGGATTCTATTTGCTGCAACTGGATCAATATCTGTAAGCAAATCATAACTGTTGCTTGAACTATCATTTTCAGCAACAAAATTATTATCATATCCTGTGATACCTACAATATTACAAATATAAAAGAAGCTAAGTATACAATAATTGAATGGGAAATAATAGAAGCCAAGTATACACTAATTGAACTAGGTGAAAAATTAGAGAACTGAATAGCAGTTTACCAGGTGAGTCAGCCATATAGCTTTCACTCAAATCATCTGTCGAGTCATCAAGCAGAAACTGACTCACAAGAGCCTGAAGAGCATAACAGGAAAAGTGTCAATTTATAAGAAATAAAAAATTAGAACCTGGCACCTTGAAACAAATTTAAATGTAATAAGAATGGAAAGCCGCATAAGCACACGGGTATTGCAAGATAAAAATAACATACTTCAATTACTATCGACAAAAAGTAAAGTTGAACACTTGTATCAAATAATATGTCAATATGATGCCAACAATAACAACCAAGCCGTATCCCACTAAGTGGGGTTGGCTACATAGATCAAACGGCACCGTAATATTCTATTGTCATGTTTGATATCTCTATCCAACTCGTTAATCTCTGGATCTTTTTTAATAGTTTCTCTTATAGTTGGATATATATATTATAGCATTGTCACTCCATAATAGTTAAACTCGAACATAGCCATTAAACATTGAACATAGCCATTATAGTTAAACTCGAACATAGCCATTAAACATTGAATTTGATCACTAAACTATCTCCTATTTGCAATGTTGTCGATTGAAGAGAGTAGAAAACAGCAATTCATTCAAATTCCGCTATGCTACAATGCTATAACACCACGGTAGTAGCTAGTTGACAACACTTAGTAGTTTGTACTAAATACTAAATAGTGCATCGCATAACAATAGTGATTTGTTCATATATTATGCTATGATATAGCATTATAACAGCTATTTGACAACATTGTTTATTTTGTCTGAGCCCAGAACAATAAAAATATAATAAATAGTCCTTAAAACTATTATTAATCTATCAATCTAACCTTAGAACTATCATTCCAATTCCAAAATTAACCGAGGGACTAACCAATGAGATTAATTTCTATGCACCAACAGTGTAAAACTTTTTGACACATGTATCCAATCAAATCATGTTACATAGATATTTGTAGAGCTATTTTAGAAACTAACTTAAAAAGGTGCATGGAGAGGTTTGATTTGATGCATGTGTAAAAAGTTTTACAGTGTCGGAGAATAGAAACTAAATCCAATACTTTAATAAATTATTGACTATATTTTTCTATAGTTCTGATTGCTTGGATACTAAATAGTAAATTGAAGGTGTAAAAATGATAGAACACAAAAATGCAGTAATGAACATGGAATGTGATTGATTCAAAATTCAAAATCCCTAAATTCTCACCTGAATATAGTAATTAGTACCACCAACAATAACAGGTAAGTGATTACGAGACAATATTTCATCAATAATCTGAAAAAACAAAAACAAATATTAATTAATCAACTAAAATTAAAAATAAATTAAAAAAAATAAAAAACTTATATGAGCTTTGAAACTTACGGGAATAGCAGAATCACGAAAAGTTTTAGCAGTGAATTCCAAATTCGGATTCACACTACCCAATAGATGATGCACCACACCGTTTTGTTCAGAGAAGGGGAGTTTGTTGGTGAGAATATCGAGGCCACGGTAGACTTGCATGGAATCGGCGTTGATTACTTCGATGGGGAAGTGTGAGGCTAAATCGACGGCGAGTTTTGATTTTCCGGAGCCGGTGGGGCCGGTTATGACCACCACTTTTGGTTGTTTTGGGTGGGTAGGGTTTATTGTTGCGGTGTTCTCCGTCGTCATTGTTTGCTCTGTTTACCCAAAATACAGTTTTGAACTTATAAGTGATAATTTATATTCCTTCAAAAAAAAATGATAATTTATATATTTATTCAAAAAAAAAAGTGATAATTTATATATGTGTAAAGAAATGTTTTTTTTTTTTTTGAGGAAATGTTAGAAAATGTTAGAAACACTTTTTTGTATGAATAAAATCAATGTATGGGTGCGTTTATTTTACCTTAAAAAAAAAAAGATTTTGTGTTAAAAGAATCTAGAGATTAATTTTTAGAGATTTTAAAAAAAAATCTAAACTCATTTTTGTTTGTCTACTACCCATAAAAATCCTTTTTTTTTTTCAAAAAGTAAGTTTTAACATGTACATGTGTTATCTCCTTGTTGTTAAAAAAAATTGATTTTGAGAAAAGCTAATCCTAATAGCTTTTCATTTTAGGGTTAAAATAGATTTTTTTTTGATAAAATGATTTTTCTAAAAATCCTAAACAAACACTTCAGAATGAGAAAAGTGATTTTTTTAAGGAAAAAAAATAGATTTTTTTTTAAAAAAAAACCAAAACAAAGACACCCTATGTCTCACTGAAACTCATTTTCAAATAATGTGGTAGAAAGTGTTTTTTTTTTAAGAAGAGCGTTGAGTAGAAAATATTGATACCACTAATTTATTACTTGACATCATCAAAATAGATTTGTTTGTCAATATGATGAAAACTTCAAATAGACTTTTTTTATAATAAAAACTTAAAACTAAATGAAACAATGTTTGTACCAACATTTTTAAAAGATCGCATAATGGGGCAATGCCTTACTTCATAGTGAAATATAATATATGGATTTAATAACTACCGAAAAACAAAATTAAGCTTTAGTAAAAAAAAAAAAAATAGTTATAAGCTAGTGTAACCATCCCCATTCCACTATGATTACATTCGTCTCTAATCCAATTAAATTTATTCGGGTCCTATGTAATTTAGTATGATTCGTATGAATTTTAATCAATAGAATGTGTTAAAAGGTATGTCTTTCACATTATTCTTTTAGAATTATTCATAATAATCCCAAATTATGTAATGTCTTTGCTGCCTCAGTGAAAGAAGGGAGAAAATCAAAGGTTCCTCGCGAGAACAAAGCTTTTGGTGTCATCTTGGATGCCCATATCATTTCATCCTTCGTTATTGACGATAGAAAGGCATATTAAGAACTAGGCAAGTTGCACTTGTTTACTAGTTTATAGTGTGTTTTGTTATAAACAAACTTAAGTTGCTTATAATTTAAATGTTATAGTTTATCCTTTTTCCTTTTAATGTATATATTAATCATAGTATCTTAATTGAATAAATTAAATATATTTATTACGTATTTTTTATGTCGCTTCATATATATAAACTAATGTAGCCAATTAATTTACTAAACACTACAAATTCAATAATTTGGTTTGTGAGTTAGCAACTATTAAAGGCGGAGGAACACATAAAAAAGGGGGTTTGAATTGAGTTAACGATTTAAAAAAAATCATCAATTATTACTTAAACTCATTCTGAATAAAGAGGTTTTAAAAAATTTCACGGATTTAATTTTTTAATTAAAATTGCAATTTGGTGGATTTTAACTTTCTAGCTTAATATTTTTTTTTTGTTAACCCCCCGGTTTCCCATGAAACGGAGTCCTGGTAATTCAGAGTTCAACTGTGAGGTAAGAATAGTATGGTCAAGTGATGGACAAATTGGCAAGTGCACAAAAGCATAACAAGTAATAAAGTGATAATCCATTGTCTTCACAGTGATTGTCGTTCAACGAAGCAATTTACTAAGCAGTATAAGGAGTTCATGGTGGCAAGTTTGACTGATTGCACAATATAATACTAGGTTTTGAGTAGATTCGCATGTTTAACGACGGTTAAGGTTTCCTTAAATCCCTTCTATCTTTTTTGTTGGAATTAACTCGAGTTTCTATTAGTTACGACCTAACCTTGATAAACGATGGTTTTGATATGAAACTGTGATGAATCGATGGAAAGTTCTAGTATTTGTGCCTAAACAAGGGCTATACTTTTGACTTCTCCTAGAGATGAATGATAATTATAATATCATACTTAAATTCAATAATTAAATTAAAGTATATAAACAATTTCTTTTGTTCTTGTTGAGACGAGAGTAAGATAATCAATCTTATATCATAACCTAAGGGTCAAGTCAACTACTAATTAAATAGCATTATAATGTTTCGAGCAAATATAAATTATATAAAACTATTATCATAATTGATAAAGATCTTTCAATAATTGAATCGAACAAATAAATAAAGGTTCATCGTGGAACTTAAATCGTAGAGGTTCAATTACTCATGGTAACTGACAACATCTATACACTACTATTAAAATAGATGCCCTATGAATTTCCCATTTTGCTCCTAGGAGGGGCATTTTTGTAATTTCCTAATTGGTGGGATTTGGTTGTTGCCACACCTCACCTTTTTTATTGCATATTTTCCATTTTTCCCCTCACCAATTTTTTTTAATTATTTTCTAATTTTTAATAACTTTTAACTATTTTCCAATTTTCATGTTTTTAACTATTTTTCAATTTTTTTCTCCCAAATTCAGTTACTTCTACATTGCCGTTGTGGGAGATTAAAGTATCGTTTGACCCAGTTTTTTTTCCAACTTCTCTATATTTTTAAGGAGAAGTTAGGTCAAACACAATATCAATTAAGTACTTACTAAAAAAGGAACTTCTTTTTAATGCATAAAATTGAATGGAATGAGCTTTGGCCAAAAATTGTTGAATGCTACTTTAAAAAACTACTTCTCAACAATTTATTTCGCAAGCACCTCTTTTCGGCTCACGCTAGGAACATTTTCTTTTATTTTTTAATATTATATTTCAATTGTTCAATATGTTTTTTTTCTTCCATTTAACTTTATTTTATTTTATTTTTTTGAACCGTTCCATTTAATTTTTTAAGGAGGTTCCATTTAATTTTATTAACTTTGTTTCAAAGGAATTTTATTATCTTTTTATCACTTATATATTTAATTTCAATATTGTTTAATCATTACAACCTCACAAATATTTTTATTCACGCTGTCATTTAATTATATCAAATATTTTTATTTACTTTCTTCAACCTCGCGAATATATACACACATACATTAACGTTTATAGTAATATTTTATGTCCGTCTGTCTGTTTTTTGTTACACTAATGCATATAATTTTTTTTAGTGTTGCTTGGTTGAGTGCTACCTCACTGATTTTTTTAACTATTTTTCAATTTTTATATTTTTAAAAACTTTTAACTGTTCTTCAATTTTTTCTATTTTTAACTATTTTCCAATTTTATCTCCCAAATTAAGTTGCTTCTACACTCCGTTGTGGGAGATTAAGATACCGTTTGACCCGAGTTTTTTTCAACTTCTTTACATTTTTAAGGAGAAGTTAGGCCAAATACAATATCAATTAAGTACTTACTAAAAAAGGTACTTTATTTTAGTGTATAAAATTGAATTGAATGAGCTTTGGCCAAAAGTTGTTGAATGATACTTCAAAAAACTACTTCTCGACAATTTATTTCACAAGCATCTCTCTTCAATTCACGTTGGGAACCTTTTCTTTTATTTTCTAATATTATATTTTAATATGTTTTTTTCTTCCATTTAAATTTTTTTTTTAACCGTTCCATTTATTTTTTAAGGAGGTTCCATTTAATTTTATTACCTTTTTTTCAAAGGAATTTTATTATCTTTTAATCATTTATATATTTAATTTAAATATTGTTTAATCATCACAACCTCACAAATATTTTTATTCACGCTATCATTTAATGATACCAAATATTTTTACTTTCTTTCTTCAACCTCGCAAATATACACACACACATTAGCGTTTAGAGTAATACTTTATGTGTGTCTGTTTTTTTGTTACGCTAATGCGTATAATTTTTTTTGGCGTTGCATAATGCGTATGATTATTTTTATAAAATTTTGATTTTAATTAAAAGTAAAA